>Ga0180219_1000050_pt1 | contig 176082 bp, 182 predicted proteins | sample eDN3rd30CBELigMG_FD_151338 | JGI IMG/M metagenome (GOLD analysis project Ga0180219, IMG submission 151338) | Enriched Miracle-Growth compost microbial communities from Emeryville, California, USA - eDNA 3rd pass 30_C BE-Lig MG (version 2)... ...
CGCACCTTCCGGGCTCAAACGAGGGTACGGAGATGGCGGGTTTCTCGACCGAAAAGCCCGCGCGTTCGAGTTCGCCCGAAAGCCAGTGTCCGCACCCATTGTCGCCCGCGCCGCCCGACGCCTTGTTGCCGAAGCCGATATAGGCGGCAAGGTCGGCCGCGATCGACCTTTCGCATCCGGTTCCGGCGGCGGCCTGCGCGGCGACGGGCAGCGCGGCCGCTCCCGCCAGAAAGCCCCGCCGCGTCGCTTCGCCCATCGTCCCTCTCCCTTGCCCCGCTGCCCGCTTGGCGACGCCCCGCGAAAGGGGGCAACCATCGCGCCGCGCGCTTGATATTCACTCACAAGTGAGCGTAAATGTGACATCGGACGATGGCAAGCATCGCCGCCCTGGGAGACGAAGATGACGGGATACGCCCGCGCGCTATGCTTGGCGATATGCGCAATGTTCGCAAACATAACGAACCCCGCAACACCCCAGCCGCGCCCCGAAGTCGCGACCGCGCAGGGCCGTGTCGCGGGCACGCTCGAAAATGGCCAGCGCGTCTTCCGCGGCATCCCCTATGCGGCACCGCCGGTGGGCGAGCGGCGCTGGCGCCCGCCCGCCTCGCCCGCGTCGTGGGATGGCATCCGCGACGCGCGCGCCTTCGGCCCCGACTGCATGCAGCCGCCTTACCCTGCCGACAGCGTCTATTTCGAGGCGCCGCGTCCACAGAGCGAGGATTGCCTGACGCTCAATATCTGGACCCCGGTCAACGCCGACAAGGCGCCGGTCATCGTCTGGATTCACGGCGGCGCGCTGCAATTCGGCAGCAGCGCGAGCCCCATGTACGATGGCCGCGAATTTGCCCGGCGCGGGATCGTCTTCGTGTCGATCAACTATCGGCTGGGCGTGTTCGGCTGGTTCGCGCACCCCTGGTTGAGCGCGGAATCGGCCGACGGCGTTTCGGGCAATTACGGACTGCTCGACCAGATCGCAGCGCTGCAATGGGTGCAAAGGAATATCGCCGCTTTCGGCGGCGACCCCGCCAATGTGACGGCGATGGGCGAATCGGCCGGAGCGCTCAGCATATCCTATCTGCTGGCCAGCCCGGACGCCCGCGGCCTGTTTACGAAGGCGATCGTCCAAAGCACCAATATGCGCGCGATGCCGCGCCTGCGCGAGCCGGCCTATGGCCTACCCGCCGCGGAGGCGAGCGGGCGTGCCCTTGCCGAAGGGCTGGGTGCTGCCGACATCGACGCATTGCGTGCGACCGACGCCGAGACGGTGCTGGCCGCCGCAGTGCGCGCGCATTTCGCGGCGCAGCCGGTCGTCGATGGCGCGGTGGTACCCGATCAGCTCGTCAACATCCTCGACCGCGGCGAACAGATGAAGGTGCCCCTGCTGGCCGGATTCAACGCCGGCGAGGTGCGGTCGCAGCGGCGGCTCGTGCCGCCCGTTCCCGCCGGTCCGGCAGAGTATGAAGCGGCGGCGGCGCGGCGCTATGGCAATCTCGCGGCCGCCTATCTCAAACTCTATCCGGCGGCTGGCGGGGTGGCGAGCATGCTCGCCGCGGCGCGCGACACCGTTTATGGTTGGGCGACCGAGCGGCTCGTTCGGGCGCAGACCGCGACGGGGCAGCCTGCTTACCTCTATCTTTTCGACCATTGCTACCCTGCAGCGCGGGCGCGCGACCTCTGCGCCTTCCACGCAAGCGAGCTCCCCTTTGTCTTCGGAGCGGCGGGCCGGCCATTTTCCGGGTCGTCGAACTGGCCTGCGGCGACCGGACCGGCGGAGGCGCGGCTGGCGGAGCAGATGATCGACTATTGGACCGGTTTCGCCGCGACGGGGAAGCCGGAAACCGCTTCCGGGGCCATCTGGCCTCCTTACGGTCGGCAGGAATATTTCATGCGCTTCGACAATGGTCCGTCGCTGGAGCGCGATCCTTTTCCCGGCAGCTTCGAATTTCATGAGAAACGCATGAAGCATCAGCGCGCGGATGGAGCGCAATGGTTCATCCCATAGCGACAGCGCCCGATATTCCGTCGTATTCTTCAATCGGAGTAACACATCGGCGATGAAAAATGATGCAATCCGATGGTTTGACCGGCGAACCGCTTTTGGCCCATCGCGGCGTCGCTCGTCGCGCACGATGTCCCGCATCGCACCGCTCCTCGTTCCTCGCGCTGAGCCAAAATCGGCTCCGTCACGGCGAACCGCATTGGCCGAAAAGCGCTCTTATAGGGGATTCAAGAGACCCTTCGATCGCTTCCATCATTTCGCGGTCGAATAGTCCGAAGACAAAAACTCAGAGCGTCTCTCGGCTGATCGAGCGCCTTGTGTATGGCATCTCGAACTTCTCACATCGATCGAGCGGTTCATCGCTCGCTACGCCAGAATAAATAGGGGGCCGACACTCGGGGTGCCAACATCAGGCAGCATGCGAAGCAACCAAGACTTCAAAAAGCTAAAAAATATTGGCCCATAGCGTTTTCGGGCCAAACCGCAGGCATCGAAATATAATAATTCCAATGGCTTGGGCTAAATGGCTCCCCAAGGCAGGTGATAAGGATATTTACGTGTCGCAATTCTTACTACCCTAGGGCCGCGCCGAAACCGCCGTGTGCGGCCTTGAGACGACGTTCCATGATGGTCCGTACTACGCAACACCGATCGCAGACTTGAGCTTGAAACCAATCGACTCTCAAAGTTCCTCACCGCATTGTCGCATAGAAAGTGCGAAAGGGCTGGAGAGGGCGATGTGGCAGAGCGTGGACATTGAAATTGTGCGGGATGTCGATCCGGCTGCGATCGGTCCATTCGACAATGCCGATGCAGAAGACGGAATCCTGCTGAACCACGTCTATGTCGACATGCGAGGATTTTCGGCCGCCGACGCGCGGGAGGTCGTTGCTGAGGAGGCTCGGTTGCTCGACGACATCGAGGCGATCGGTGACGATGATGACCGATTGGCGGAGTTGCTCGAAGGGCTTTACGAAGACGCCAGCGAGTTGAGCGGTTTCGACGTTGGCACCGCAGGGGCGATCTTTGCGCTTTCGGCGGCAGGCGCGGCTCCGATATCGAGCTGCAACGGCGGGCTGTTGGGCGACACGTCGCATTCTTCCAGCGTGCCTCACATTCTATTCTCGGTAGCGCGGGAACGCCTTGGGCCGATCCTCGCGGCGGCGGAGGCCGCCGACGTCGGGTTGCTCAACAATTCCGGCCATGTCGAAGTCTTTGGCGACAGGATTCCCAGGCTGAATGCTTTTGCCCAGCATCTGCTACGCGAGTTGAAGCGGTGAGGCGCTCGGGTCGCTTTCTGATATGCCGTTCCCGTGCCCTTTCCTGACGTTCCCGAGCCAGTGCGACAGCGAATGTCGCGAATCCGCAAGACGGGCAGCAAGCCCGAAGTGCAGGTTCGGCAGCTCGCGCATCGGCTTGGATACAGATTCCGGATCAATCGGCGGGATTTGCCCGGCACTCCAGACATCGTCTTTCCTGGTCGTCGGAAGGTGATCTTCGTGCATGGTTGCTTCTGGCATCAGCACGAAGGTTGCCGCCTTTCCAACCTGCCGCGAACCCGGACCGACTATTGGCTGCCAAAGCTTGCCCGTACCGTGGAGCGGGACCGGGAGGCGATTGACGCTCTCCAAGGACGTGGATGGGATGTGCTCGTAATTTGGGAATGCGAGATCAAAGATAGGGAAGCCTTGGCCGAGCGCTTGGGACATTTTCTCGAACCGGTATCCGATTGAGCTCGACATTTGCACCAGTTTGGTGCAAGTTGGTGCAATGAGCACGTCTCGACGCCCAGCCACCGAGAGGAAGCGGTTCAGCATCGCGTTGGATATGGCTGACTATGACGCGCTGCAGAAGCTCGGCGCCGCCCAGCGCCCGCCGCTCAAGCAGCAATATCTGGTCGAGCTGGCGGTCAAGAAGCTGCTTGACCAGCATGCGAACCGTCAGCTCTCCTTTCCGCTGAAGCCGTAGACATGAGATTCATAGATCTCTTTGCTGGCCTGGGTGGCTTCCATCAGGCCCTGACCCGCTTAGGTCATGAATGCGTCTTCGCCTCGGAGCTCGATACAGAGCTCGCTGGGCTCTACAAGGACAACTTCGGCATCGAGCCGAAAGGGAACATCAAGACCACCTATTCCGAGGTTCCGGCGCACGATATCCTTTGCGCGGGATTCCCCTGTCAGCCCTTTTCCAAGGCTGGCGACCAGCTTGGCTTCGACTGCCCGCAATGGGGCGACCTGTTCGACTATGTGGTAAAGATCATCGAGCGGCACGAGCCGACCTACCTAATCATCGAGAACGTCCCCAACCTGCTTCGCCATGATGAGGGAAAGACCTGGCAAAAGGTCCATGATCGTCTGAGCGGCCTCGGCTATGATGTCGATGCGGAGAAGCTCTCGCCGCATATGTTCGGCGTTCCGCAAACCCGCGAGCGGGCGATCATCGTCGGTGAGCGCGATAGCCTGGGATCATTTGAGTGGCCTAAGCCGACCCATGTGGGCGTGGAGCTAAATATTCGGTCGATCCTCGACGAGGAGCCGAACGATGCTCGCCCTCTGCCGGAGCAATTCATCCGATACCTCGACGCGTGGCAGAAGCTGCTCGATGCCTTGCCGGCCGATCAGGAACTGCCTTCGTTCCCGATCTGGGCGATGGAGTTCGGCGCGACCTATCCGGCTCGGACCGGATCCCCTGTCGGGCACGGCCTGTCAGAGATTCGCTCGTTCCGTGGTTCCTTCGGCCGCTCGCTCAAGGGCTTGTCCGACGAGGAGGTTTTGGCGGCGTTGCCGCCCTACGCGCGCGGAAGCGAGAAGGCGTTTCCGGGATGGAAGATCCAGTTCATCGAGCAGAACCGTCAATTCTATCGCACGCATAAGGCCGTGATCGACGCATGGTTGCCGACGATCCAGGATTTCGCGCCGAGCTTTCAGAAGCTGGAGTGGAATTGGAAGGGCGGCCCGCGAGACTTGTGGAAGGCGATCATTCAGTTCCGTGCCTCGGGGATTCGGGCGAAACGACCCACGGCCGCGCCATCGTTGGTGGCGCTGACGACGAGCCAGGTGCCCGTCATTCCCTGGGAGCGCCGCTACATGACCATGCGGGAGTGCGCGCGGCTGCAAAGCATGGGCGATCTTGAGCATCTGCCCAAGGCGCAGACCGCTGCCTACAAGGCGCTGGGCAACGCGGTGAACGTCGATGTCATCGAGGCAGTCGCGCGCGCGCTGCTCGACCCGTCCATGCGCCCAGAAGCTCCGGCATCCCTGCCATTGGGCACGAGGGCCGCGCCATCGTCCAATGTCGAGAGCTGGGCGCATGCCGGCTGACGGCAGCCCGGCAACCGACCGGATCAGCATTCGCCCGGGAACGAAGATCCTCTCCGTCCTTCGGCACCTCAACTACAAGCCTTGGTTCGCGCTCGCCGAGTTCGTCGACAACGCCATTCAAAGCGCTCAGGAGCATCTTCCCGCATTGAAGGCCCTGCACGGGGAGGGCTGGGTGCTCAAGGTGACGATCGACATCGACACCTCGTTGCCCGGCCGAATTCGCATCCACGACAATGCCGCGGGGATCGCGCTGTCCCACTTTCCGCGTGCATTTCGACCCGCGGCACCTCCGCCCGACGCTTCCGGTCTGTCAGAGTTCGGCATGGGCATGAAGAGCGCGGCGTGTTGGTTTGCGAGCTCGTGGCAGGTCCGGACCTCGGCCCTTGGAGAGCCGAGCGAGCATCAAGTTCACTTCGACGTCCCGACCATCGTCAGCGAGGAGCTGGAGGACTTGGAGGTTGTCACGCGGGACGCCGAAGCCAGCGAGCATTTCACCGAGATCACCCTCGACCAGCTCCACCATCTCCCGATCGGGCGCACGATGGGCAAGATCAAGGAGCATCTTGCCGACATCTACCGCGAGTTCACGCGCAGCGGCTTCCTCGACCTGCGCGTGAACGATGAACGGCTGGTCTATGAGGAGCCCGGCATCCTCCACGCACCCTATGCACGCGAGCCTGACGGGCCGACGCACGTCTGGCGCCGCGACATCGACTTCGACTTTGGTAGCGACCTCAAGGTGCGGGGATTTGCGGCGCTGCGCGACCCCGGCAGCCATACGCGATCCGGGTTCGCCCTGTTTCGCCGCGGCCGCCTCATCGAAGGGAGCGGCGAAGAGGGCTATCGGCCGTCCTACATTTTCGGCACGCCGGGCAATTACCGGCATCTGCGCCTCTTCGGTGAGCTGCATCTCGAAGGCTTCGAGGTGAGCCACACCAAGGATGGCTTTCGCTGGGATGAGAATGAGCAGCCTTTCCTGGAGCTTCTGAGCGAGAAGCTGGACGGCAACGACCTTCCACTGTTGCGCCAGGCCGACGCCTACCGCGCGCTCGAAGCTCGCCGGGACAGGCGGCGGATCGCCGAGGAAGCGCTTGTAAGCGCCGGCGACGCGATTGAATCCGCGCTTCCCCAAGTGCTGGAGCGCATTGCCGATGAAGCAGCGGTCGGCACCAGCGCCGATCCGCTGGAGAGCGAGCCGCTGCTCGCCTCGCGAGAGCTACGATTCACCTTTCGGAGTCGGGCTTGGGTGGTGAAGATCGAGCTTTCGGAAGAGCCGGGCGCGAGCGATTGGCTGACGATCAGCGACGCGTCCACCGAGGGGAGCGTTGAGATGCTCAGCATTCGCATCGCGATGCATCACCCCTTCATGGTGCGCTTCGCACAAACCAGCAAGGCGGAGGTCGAAGCCATGATCCGCGTCGGGGCCGCGCTTGCCGTTGCCGAGAAGCTTGCCCGTAATAGTGGCGTCGCCTACGCTGGAACGGTTCGTCGCAACTTCAACGAAGTCCTGCGCGAAGGCCTTTCGCAACCCTAGCTTTCCAGGAACATGATGGCTTCCATTGTCGACATCCTGCCCGATGATCCGCCCGTGCCGGGGATGAACTGGACGCCGGCCTGCGGTGCGCAAGCGGATGGCGTGCTCTCGCGGGCTCCCCTGGATGATGCTGCGCGCAAGAAGACGCTGCACACGGCTTGGGAAATCTTGGGGAAGGGCGTCGATCCTGCGGGAGAGCCGGCGCGGGAGGCTGGCCTGGTCGTCGGCTATGTCCAGAGCGGCAAGACCTTGTCGTTCACGACGGTCATCGGACTTGCGCGGGACAATCGCTTTCCGCTCGTGATCGTCGTCGCTGGCACCAAGACCAACCTGCTGACGCAATCGACCGACCGGCTGGCGCGAGACCTTGCTGCCGACGCTCCTGACGGTCCCCGGGAGTGGCGATTGCTGCCCAACCCGACCGCCGACAACCTCCAGACCATCAAGAAGACGATCGAGGACTGGTCCGATCCCGAGCTCGACGAAGACGAGCGCGTCACGCTCCTCATCACCGTCCTGAAGCAGCAGGATCATCTCGGTCGGTTGACGGCGGCGCTCTCGGACCCGGAAATCGACCTTTCGAGCATCCCGGTGCTCGTCATCGACGACGAGGCCGATCAGGCCGGGTTGAACACCAAGGTCCGCAATGGCCAGGAAAGCACGATCTACCGCTGCCTTCGCCAGCTTCGCAGCGTGCTGCCGTTGCATACGTACCTGCTCTACACGGCCACGCCGCAAGCGCCGTTGCTCATCAACATCAACAGCGCGCTTTCGCCATCCTTCGTGAAGGTGCTGGAGGCCGGGGACGGCTATGTCGGCGGCGCCGAGTTCTTCGCTGCCGACTCCCCTTATGTGAAGACCATCCCTGCGGCGGAGGTGCTGGATGACGCCAACCTGCCGGCGGAGCCTCCGCCCAGCCTGATCGAAGCCTTGCGCTTCTTCTTCGTTGGGCTTGCAGCGACGCTCGCCGGCGAGGCGACGCCCAAGCGCCGGTCGATGATGGTGCATCCCTCGCGTATCCGGCAGGTGCATCGCACGCTTCAGCACTGGGTCGAAGACTGCATCGCAAGCTGGCGTCGGATCGAAGCGCTCGACGCGACCGATCCGGACCGCCAAGACCTTGAGCGCGATTTCAGGGCTGCGTGGGAGGATGCGCGCAAAACCACGCCGGACATCGCTGACTTCGATGCCGTCATGGCGAAGATGCGCCGCGCTCTGCGACGCACCCAGGTGATCGAGTTCAACACCAACGGCCGAGTGCGGACACCGGAGATCGAGTGGCGCGACGCCGATGGGTGGATCCTCATCGGTGGCCAGGCGCTGGACCGCGGCTACACGGTGGACTCCCTCACCGTCACCTACATGCCGCGCGGCGTGGGAACCGGCAATGCCGATGCGGTCCAGCAGCGTGCGCGCTTCTTCGGATACAAGCGTCGCTACCTTGGCCTTTGCCGGGTGTATCTCGAAGGGAGCACGCTCCAGGCGTTTCGCAACTATGTCGCGCATGAGGAGATCATGCGCGGCGAGCTGGAGAAGGTCGCGGCATCGAACACGAGCCTGCGGGAGTGGACGCGGCAGTTCGTGCTGTCGCCCGCGCTGCGGCCGTGCCGAACCAGCGTCATCTCGGTCGGCGAGGAGTATGTTCGCGTCCGCGGCGATGGCGGCTGGGCGCAGCAACGCGAGGCGAAGCTGACCGATGATCTTCGCGCTACCAACGCGCAGGCGGTGGATCGCCTGCTATCCGGCCTCCACCTTGATTGGGATGGCAGCTATGCCGCGCGCAGCGATGCCCAGCGCCACAAGGTCGCGCGGCGCGTGCCGTTGACGCGCGTGGCGGAGTTCCTCGCTGACTACAACTTGCCCGATCCGCGGGATACGGCGACGATCACCACCCTTTACGTCATCATCGGCAAGGCGCTCGAGGATGACCCGAACGCCACGGCCGACGTCTATCTCATGCGTCCGGATTATGCCTCCAGCCGCAGCATCGACGACGCCGGCTTCCTGAACGATGGTTTCATGCAAGGCCGGACCGGCGATGGGTCCGATCGCTACCCCGGCGATGCATTCTTCAAGGCGCCAAACGTCATTTCGGTCCAGGTGCATCGCTATGACCTGGCTGAGAAGGTGGACGGACGCGACGTGCCGGTCGCGACGGCGGCGCCGCTCATCGCCGTGCACGTTCCGCGGCAGATGGCTCTGCCCACGCTCGTGCAATCGCCGGCCTCACCTGCACTATGACCTCGTTCGGCGAGGTGCTCGCCGGCCTTTCGAGCTCCGGTGGCGACGGCTCCTATGCTGTCGCCGAACTACCAAGCGCGCCCTCCTATTTAGCGGGCCGTTCGAGCATTGGCCGGCCAGCTCTCCTCGTGCGGACCGGGGACGAAGCCGTGCTCATGCCCTTGCGCCTCGCGGGGGTCGAGGTGAAATACTCCGTCCGCTGCCGTGTGGCTGAGGGCGGCGCCGAACGGATCGAGCGGCTCTCGATCATCGAATGCCTTTCGGCCGACCCCGAGGTGATCTCCTTTTTCAGCGATTGCATGCAGCGGCTCGTCGCGATCCTCGGCCCGGCGCCGGCGGTTGCATCGTTATCTGCTGCGGTGGACCGGCTTGTAGCGATGTTTCGAGCGCTCGCGCTCCCGCCGGCAAACGATGTGATTGGGCTGATCGGCGAGCTGTGCGTGATCTACGCGGCGGCGGATAGCCGCGCAGCCGTTCGTGCCTGGCACGCCGATCCCAACGAGCGATATGATTTCGTGCTCGGCAATATGCGGATGGACGCCAAGGCGACCGCCAGCGCTCAGCGCGTTCACACCATGTCTGCGGATCAGGCCTCTCCCCCGAAGGGGACGATCGGCGTGCTGGCGTCGGTGATGGTGCGTCGGGCCGGTGGAGGCACTTCAGTCGCGGAACTAATCGACCGTATCACCGATCGGTTGAGCCCGGATGCCGGCGCTGTCTTTCGTCTGCATGAGATTCTCGCCCTGACGTTGCGCTCAGCGATGGACTCCGCATTGGAGCACCGGTTTGACTTGGAGGAGGCGCTCTCGTCCTTGCAATTCTATGATCTCCGGCAACTCCCCGGCCTACGGCCGCCATTTCCTGAGAGAGTCAGCGACGTCCGCTATGGCTTGGATCTTGGAGGACTTGAGGCTCCTTGCCTGCCGGAGTTCCGTGCGCGTCTCTCGAAGAATGGGCGAGGGGTGCTGCCCAACCGCGGCAGTCGAGTTTGTCGCCAGAAGATGTAATGGAATGGGCCATCGCGCAATCCAGTGGAAGCAATCTGGCGGATGATTTGATAGACTTCGAGTTATGTAATATCGCTACTGATCGAGGTGCGCTCTGAAGAATGCACTTAACCTTCCGGTGAAATCAGCCTTCGCACCATTAGACAGCCCATGCCCCTCAAAGGGATATCTGAGAAGCGTAACGTCAACGCCTACAAATCGTAGTGCATTGTACATCTCTATGGTCGGGATGATAATTGGCTCACGGTCCCCGGCAGCAAGCAGAACAGGTGTATGAATGCGATCGGCGAGATAAACGGGGCTAAGAGAAATAAATGCCTCCGTATGCTTCCAAGGATCCAGGTCGTACACCCAATGTAACGGTTCACCATCAGCAGTGGATAGGAAGAAAGTCTCTAACCAGTCTGAAACAGCGGGAGATAGAAAGGCCGCACAACGGAATCGGTCTGTTTGCGTTAGGAGAAGCTCTCCCTCTAATCCTCCGTTGCTGAAACCATAGACGCACATCTTGTCTGTATCTACGAGACCCCTTCGATCAAGCTCATCGACTCCACTCATGATGTCGTCGGCCATAAACTCCGTTCCTCTCGGGCCTACAGCGCCCGCGTCATAGACCGCACTCTTCATTGCATTTACCCACATATGTGGAGCTCTGTGATTAGGGCGAAAAATAAAATATTCTGATGACGCCGCGTATACATCTTTTTCCCGGTACCACTCAAGATCGATTGTTCCATTGCTGTATGCGTCAACAATTAGCGGATAACGCCTGCCAGGTTCATATCGCTCCGGATAAATAATCACGCCCTCAATTAAATCCGATCGGCTATTATGCCAGGTCACTCTTTCCACACGGCGTCCGTGTGTGTTCATGGGAAGCGTCCACAAGTGCCCGACCGCGCTATCTGTGCCGTTCGCAGATAGAAGTACTTCCGCAGGTTCGTTTGGATCAGTAACTTCGACCCAGCTTACGCCCGAGGCACCGACCGAAAACTCTCGGACAACGGAACCTGTCCTACTGAGCGCGCGTACATCCAACGAAGCCACGTCGATTGAGACCAATGGCGTAGCAAGACCATCGCGGTAAGTTGAAAAAATGCGCTTTCCATCTAACGCCCAGGCGAATGCTAGCGGGCGACGATCAAGAGACCTTGTTACCTCTATGCCCGGAGATGGTTCCGGATTGAATGCGGAGACCACAGAAATCCCATCGCCCGCGCGTACAAAGGTTCCGCGGCCATCCCGCCAGTAATACGCGATCTGCGTTCCATCAGGTGACCACTGCGAGACAGTTTTTTGCGTCCGCCCTTGCGTAACTTGGCGCTCAACACCTGTGCGCAAATCACGAATAAAGATGTCTGTTTCCAATGTGTCAAACCTATTAATCGCTGCGGTCCCCGCTGACATATACGCAATGTACCGACCATCCGGAGACCAAGCGGGCATATGATAACCGCGCTCATCTGTTGTGATTTGTTGTACATTTCCGGTCGCAACCTCCACGATGAACAACTGCGCCGTTGTTGGTGGATTGAGGGTTGGAGGGGAAACGTTGCTGAGGCTGGTGTTATTATAATTGTAGTCAGATGGAGAGCCATAGCTGACAACGCCGTGCAACGTCCACGAAGGAGGAGTTTCCGTTGTGAGAGTGATCGGCACCGAAGCCCTTCGCTCTCCCGGCGTTGGAAAGGAGGGGTGCGGCGGTGCAGATGGAGTGGCGGCGCTCGCTCGCGGCACAACCGAGGAGAACACGATCTTAGATCCATCGGGGGACCAACTGAACCGCAGCGGATCGTTTCCCCAACCACCAAAGGTCGAAGCTCGGTCCGGGGAGATCCCTCCGGCCAAGCGGGTGGCCTGCGAGGCTCGTTTGCTACGAACATCGTAAACCCAGAGTTGGAGTTCGCCGTTCCGTTTCGAGTAATAGGCGAGCCGGTCTCCAGCCGGCGACCATGTCGGCACCGTAAAGTACTTCTCTACTTCAGAGACTCTAACTGGCTCACCGCCAGGTGTAGTATGTCTTAGCCAAAGTGCCCCGTTCTCGATGTAGGCGAGATAAGTAGTAGTGGGGCTAAGAGCAGATACATTTTGGGCATTGGAGCTCGATGGTAACAAGAGCGCCGCTGCCAGCACGAGCGCGATTGCTACGAACGGTCGGAACTGACCGCGACGTCTGAATAATATCATTTTGCTGCCTCAAAAACGCTTGCGAAACTCGACATACACAAAGCGGCCGAGGGCGTTGGCGTTTGCGGCGTCGAATGGCAGGGTGGCAGTCGCTCCCGGAATCCTTGGCGGAGACGCATTGAAAATATTGACAGCGCCGAGAGAAACTGATGCGCCGTCCAAAAGACGCCGTGAAGATGAAAAGTCGTATCTGACATTCAGATCAAAGGTTGTCCACGAGCGTACTCGTGACGTTCGCGCAGTCGTCGAATAATATGAGTCGACGTAATTGACGAACATTGAAGTCGTCAGCGAACCAAGTTGCAATGTGTCAAATGCTCTAATTTTGAGATCAATCGGATTGTATGCAGTATTTAGCAAATTTGACGTCGGGCTCGTGTTAGAAAAGCGAGTTTCGTAATTAAAGATGTAAGTTCCTGCCAGTCCGATTGTATTCTGCCCCCAATCGCCCTGTAGGGCATATGAAGCGCCGAAGTCCAATCCGTCGGTATTGACACTTGATAGGTTAAGGGAGCGGGAATCGACCACTGCTCCAATGGTAGTAAGATTAGAAACCCCGGCATTTTGGAATATTGGATGGCTTATGAGTTGCTGAACATAAAGAGGGTCTGGGTCTCGTTCGACAATTGTTGGACCAAGCTCCGACTCCCTGAGAAATACCTCTAGAACGTTAGGGGTGTATCCTTGGAGATTGCTGATCCGATCACGATATCTGACTGAAAAATAGTTTGTATAAAAATCGAAACCGCCACTCTCTCCCCGACGCAACTCTACGCCAGCCGAAAAGTTGCGAGACTTTTGCGGCATGAGGGTGGGGTTGCCACCGAAAATAACAACAGAATCTGGGCTTCCGACTGAACCGCCGACGAGGTCGAAAAGTGAGCCGGGAATCGCAACAATTTGTGTCGGCATTGGATTGAGGTCAGCGAGGAGGGGGGCAACGAATGACGTGCCGTAGGACGCCTTAAGAGTGAGTCGGCGAAGTGGGCGCATGATTAACCCGACCTTCGGATTATTGGTGGAACCGAAGTCGCTGTACCATTCTTGACGATCCGCGAATGTCAATTCGAGGAGGGGTAGCGAGGTGGCTGTCCCACGGATGATCGGAGCGCTCAGTTCCAGGTATGCAGCCTCGACGTTTCGGGAATCTTGAAAGGGCGACGACGGGCTCAGCGTAAATTCGTAGTCATAGGTTTCGCGCCTGTATTGCCCACCCACGGCAAAGCGCAGATCTCCGGCCGGCAAACTGAGTATAGAACCCGAAACCCGGCCGTCGATCGAAAGGATATCCGTTGTCGTCAGGTTTGCGCCAAGACTCGTATTCGCGGCTAGATCGAACGAGTCGGAGTCGGTATCGCTTCGAGCGTAGTTTGCCGTGACCTCAATGTTTAATGCTCGACCGAGTGAACCGCGAACGCCTCCGGCAATAGAATAGTTTTCGACGGTAGAGTCGGCGCGATTGGAGTAGCCTGAAATGAGGCTTGAAAACGTTAAAATGTCCCTATGAGTGTAAAGAGCATTCCCGAAAACTTCCCAGTCTGGAGCCAGGTCTTGCCTTGCCACCAGCAAGGCGCTGTGAGTTTGTGTTCTGGGAAGTAACCAAAAAGGCTCCGCGACTGCGCCTCTTGAAATAGCGCGATCATTGGCAAGAAGCGGTGTTTCCTTCGCGAAATCATAGACAGCCAGGACGGAGCCGCTTTGCCAGGCGTGTCCAATTGCTTGGCTCGCTCGTAACTCTTCTCGATTGCCACTCGTGACCGAACCGTAGCGGACAGCCGTCTCGGCGCCATTGAAATCGCTCCGAAGGCTGACGTTTACAACGCCACCGACCGCATCCGAACCGTAGGTGGCCGATGCCCCGTCGGGTAAGATGTCAATTCGTTCTACGGCCGATAGGGGAATCATGGAAATGTCCACAAAATTGCCCTTGCGGCTGGCGGGTGCAACTCGCTGCCCATTCAGAAGAACGAGAGTTGCGTCGTTTCCCAATCCACGGAGATTGATGCCAGTGGCACTCACGGTGTTTAGGGCGCTTCCTCCTCCGCCAGCGAACGCTCCGGCGGTATTCTCCGAGGCGCCGCCATTGAAATTTTCTGGAAGCTTTTGAACAAAGTCGCGAAGCGTTGCAAAACCCTGTCGTTGCACTTGTTCACCAGTGAAGGAGGACACGCGAGAGGGTGGCGTAACGCCGCGAATCAGAGTTCCGGTGACAACAATTTCATTAGCCTCGTCGGCATTTGGATCCTGCCCTGCCGAGGATGCAGGTTCATTTACCGAAGATGCGGAAGCGACTCGCTCGTCTTCGCGCTCGATGATGAATGATCCGCCTGATCCGATGCGGGAGCGCAATCCTGAGCCGGCAAGCAGCACTCTAAGCGCTTCCGACGGTGTGTAATTGCCGTGGAGAGCTGGCGCCAGCTTGTGTCGAGTGAGCCCCGCTGGTGCGGTGACGACCGTGTCGCTCTGTCGGGAAAATTCGATGAGTGCGGACGCCAAAGGTTGGGCCGGGATGTTGAAGTCGCGGCGCGCCTCCGCCTGCTGCGCATAGGCTGGCGTGCTAGTTGCCATAAGGGCGACCGCCGAACTCATGCTCGCGCAAGCCAGGCCGAAAATGCTCCGCTTCATCTGATCTCTCCCCCAACTCGTCTTCTTGTCCAGTGGAGATGCACCAGAGGGTCGCCGCAGCGACCAAAGATGCACCCCCGCGCCAAGGACGCGCGAGTTGAAGAATCCTGACAATTTTATTTCAGCGCGGCGCGGCGCCCTTCCCCCCTCAGTCACGCCGGATCAGGTTGACCGTTCCGTCTGGGTTTCGCTGCACGGTCAACGGCAATGTCTCGGGCAACGTCGCCAGCATTTGGTCGATCTGCGTTGTTCCGAATGATGTCGTCAGCCGCTCGCTCGCCAAGCTCGGCGAGGCAATCCGAATCTGTCCCGTGCGATAGCGATTGGCGTCAGCGACGATCTCCGACAATGGCGCGTCCTGATAGTCGAGACGACCTTCTCGCCATGCGCCTGGTGATGCACCCTGCAAGGTTACGGGAGCTGGCAGCGGCGCGGTATTCGCAACGGCAACTTGCTGGCCTGCCGTGAGCGTGACCGATGATGCGAGTGCCCCGGTTCTCCCGATATGCTCGGAGCTACCGTCCGCGTGCGTCACCTCTACAATGCCCTCGGCGACGGACACGCGCACCTGTCCGCCATCATAGCGGACGTTGAACTTTGTTCCGACTACGCGGATGCGAGTGTCTCCGGCTAAAACGACGAATGGGTGTGTAGTGTCGTGTGCGATAGAAAAGAAAGCTTCGCCGCGGGCCAGCCGGACGGTCCGCGCGGTGCTGGAGAAGCCCGCAACCTCAAGGGACGATCGTGCGCCAAGCGTGACCACGCTGCCATCGTCGAGCGGAACGTCGCGCACCTCCGCTATCTGCGTCGAGACGTATTCGGGGTTGCCCGGGACCAAGAACCAGGCACCGGCAAGGATCGCCGCCGCCAGAATGGAAGCAAAAGCCATCCGTGGCACTGGCGCCCATTGGAAACTACCGAGCAACCAATGCCAGGTGGCCACAATCCGCTCGCGAAGCGTCGGAGCGCCGAGAAGGTCGGCATAAGCGGGATGGGATTTCAGTTGAGCCGCATCCTCCCATGCCTGTGCGACATGTCGAAAAGCGTTATCGTGCGCTAAGTCCTCGCGCCGCCATGCGACGTTCCCCAAATCATCGCCGGGGTCGATGCCGCTGGCTTGCGCGCGCAGCAAGCGTTGAGCCGCTTCCGCACGCGCAGCATCGTCTGCGGTTTCCCGCCGGTTACGACTCTGGTCGTTCATTCCTGCGCTTCAGCCTTCTCGAAAGCGGCCGCACAATCCTGAAGTGCGCGCGAGACATGCTTGTGAACGGCGGCCTCCTTCATGCCGAATTGGTGTGCGACCTCCCGCGGCGAATATCCTTCCGCCCGCACCAACAGGAATATGCGTCGCCTGAGCTTCGGCATCGCTCGGAGCGCCTCCTCGAAGACCGCGAATCGCTCTTTTGCCAACAGGACGCGCTCGGGCGAAGTTTCTGACAATTCTTCTGTGTCGGCCTGCGACAGAATATCGCGGTGAACCGCAGTATGGCGAGCCGAACGACGCCGATGGTCGATCACGATATTACAGGCGAGCGTGTGGAGATAGCGACGCGGGTTGGCCAGTTCGGCGGCGTCGCCCGACGCGACGAGCTTTGCGAACGCGGCTTGGGCCACCTCCTCCGGTTCCGGTGGTCCAGGCCCGAACCGTGACGCGACGTAACGTGTAAGATCAGCACGATGGGCGCGATAAAGGCGCTCAATCGGCGAAGCGGGCGCGCGTACGACTTCGGCGGCCGAACCAGCGGCCGTTAATGCGTTCTTCTCCTGATGCGACCGCGCCATAGTCGCCCCGTCTCTCCAGCGGTGGGGGTCTCTGCCGACCACAGCCATCTCGCCTCGTTTTGATCGGCGCAAAGCGGCCGCGTTGCAATCCCAAAGGTGTCATGGTCGCCTTGGAGGAAATTCTTGGCAGCTCGTCTGTCAAAAATTTCAATGTCGCACGTCCTTTAGACTCCGGTGACGACAAACGCGACAACCGCCCTGCGGAGCTTCGACGTTCGTAAGTCACGATGTGGACTGGGATGGGCGCATGTTATCCGATCAGGCGCAAGCGGATTGAGGCTCGCGTATGCATGACCGCAGCGTCGATCAGCTCAGCGACCGACAGAAAGAGTGCCTGCGGCTACTCTACGCGAATCTCGGTATCAAAGAGATTGCTGCTGAGCTGAATCTGTCGCCTTTTACGGTGCGGACGCATTTGCGCGATGCCCGGCGGACCATCGGCGCATCGCGAAGCATGCAGGCCGCACGGATGCTGGTCGAGCATGAACGTGATACTTCCGGCATTGCTACACCAAACAGGATCGGCCTCGACCGCCGCTTCGCCGATGACGTTTCGGCGACGTCGCCCGGCAGTTCGGCGGCGGTCGCTCGGAACCGTTACCCGTTCGGCTTCCTTACAAGGATTGGCCTGATCGTCGCCATCGCCTTCGGCGCAGTGGCGCTTGCCGGCGCGTTGCTAGTGGGCGCCGAGGCGATCACGCAAATCTTCCAGGCCGAGCGGATCGACATTTCCGATTACCCCTACCGACAATAGCCGCATCCCTCGCCGGATGCGGCGAGGAGATGCGTATGTTGAATAAAAGGAAGCAGGCATTCGAGACAATCCGCCCCTTGTTCCGGGCCGCCGAGCTATCGACCGACCAGGCCGCAGCCGATGCCGCGACGTGCATCGCCGAGATGCTGCGCGCGCGGATCGAGGCCAACTTGCCGATCAACACCGGCACCGACATGCTCGACAAGCTCGTGGAAGCGCTGAATGCCAATGTGAGCGCGCGCCGGCTATTCATCGAGGCTCATGCACTTACGCCCGAGGTCGTCCGGCAACTCGGCCTCGAACGCATGTTCGGCGATGGCTCACCCTGTCCTCCAACCGATCGGAGGGAATGGGGCGCGGCCGAGGTCGTGCCGATCTCGACCGCGGCCTGAGTCCGCTTCATGGTGTCCGTCGTGTCGGACGCGCAGATTAGCCTCATGCTGCGCATCCTGTTCTTCGATGCGTTGCTCGTAGGATGCTGTGGCTATGCGCTGATGCGCGGCGGGCCACCGGAGCGGATCGTCGGCAGCGCCTTGCTCGCCGCCTATGCGGCGACCGTTGCCAGCTACTCCGATCTGGACGGGCGTTTTTATGGAATCGAGCTTGGCACATTCGCGGTCGATGCGATTCTGCTGCTCGTTTTGACAAGCGTTGCGCTGCGCGCCGATCGCGGTTGGCCCCTGCTACTCGCCGGACTCCAGCTCGATTCCGTTGGCGCGCATTTGCTCAAGCTGTTCGACGTCCAGATGATCCGCGTGACCTACGCGCTGATGATTGCTGCATGGAGCTATCCGATGCTGATCGGGCTGTCGCTCGGCACCTGGCGCCATCGACGACGGCTGAGCGCGCAAGGTCACGATTTGGCGTGGACGGTGCCGTTTCGCCAGCATGACGAGAAGCCAGCCGCCTAGTCGGAAGTTCGCCCTGCGCGCAGCTAACGACAACCGGCCCTAACCGCGAGATTATGTCATGTCTTTCGACATTCGCCAGTTGCGTTACGCGATTGCCGCTGCGGATCATCGCAGCTTCCATCGGGCGTCGATTGCGCTCGACATCGAGCAATCCACGCTCAGCCGCAACATTCTCAGGCTGGAGCGGATCGTCGGCGTGAAGCTGTTCAAGCGTTCGCGCGCGGGCGCATCGCCCACGGTCGCAGGCGCCGAGTTCATCCGCACCGCGCGCCATATCGTCGCCAAGGCGGACCAACTCGTCACCGCGATGCGCGCGGCGGGCCAGGGCCGCGCCGGCGGCCTCGTCATTGGCTACAAGCATCCGATTTCGGCGGGCCATCTACGCGCCACATTGGTCGCATTGCGGGAGAGTCACCCCGACGTGGAGGTGGAGCGGATCGAGGATGAACGCGAATCCTTGGTCGCGGCGTTGGATGCCGGCGTAGTGGATCTCGCCATCTTGAGTGGCGAAGCCCGCTACGCCGGTATGCGGCGCGTGACGCTGTGGAGTGAGCGTCTGCTGGCAGCGTTGCCGGCAACGCATCCACTTGCGGAGCGCGAGCATGTAGAGTTGTCGGACCTGCGCGACGAGACGGTCCTGTTGACCGAAGAAAGCCCCGGCCCCGACACGCGCGATCTGATCCTCGCCCATTGCGGGGCGGCCGGAATCAGCCCGACGATACGGATGCAGCATGTCAGCCCGGATTCACTGCTGAGCCTGCTTGGAGCCGGCGGCGGGATGACGCTGATTTGCGAGTGCGCGTCGGGTGCCCGCTATCCCGACGTGGTGCTGCGCGAGGTCCACGACCTGCACGGCCAGAAGTGGCTCGGCTATTCGGGCTATTGGCGCAAGGAGAACGAAAACCCGGTGTTGCGGCGCTTCCTCGATTTCGTTCGGCGGCGCTACGAACTGTCGTTCGATCCAGACTGAAAGGAGAGGATCATGCGCTCATCTCAGGTCATCATCGTCGTGGTCGCGCTTGTCATCGGGTTCGCTGGCGGGTTCTTCCTGCGCTCGGTGCTGTCGTCGTCACCGGGGCCGATCGCATCCGGCTCGGCTGCGGCGCCGGCCGGTATCGCGCAGCCGAGCGAAGAAGAGGCGACGGCCGCCGTTCGCCGATTCCGCGCAGGCTTCCAGACCTACACGCAAGCGACCCTGACCCTTGGCGAATGTTCGGCCGGCGGCGACCAGCCGGGCGTTACCTGCATGACGCATGTTATCCTTCGGCCCGGTTCGACGCCGCAAAACCGAATGATCGGCTTCGCGCGCGTGAACGGGCAGTGGGAGGTTTCGGTCCTGCAATAACCTATGACTGCGCGCCGCGTCGCGCCTTGGCGAACCCGCGATCGGTGGCGATGAACCGCTGGAGCATCGGCACGATCAATCGGGCTGGCTCGATCGGTGCGCCGCCTTCGGCGAGCAGTCGGCCGTAGAGCTGGAGGTCGGCGTGAAGCGCCGCCGGTATCTCCAGCGTCAGCCTGACCGGCTTCTCGTCGGCGATCGGCCCGAGCTTCAACCTCGTCATCGCGTGCCTCCAAGCGGTTTAAGCACCAGGTCCGTCGTCACGATGACGCGGAGCGGGAAGCCGGGCCGAATGGTCAGCGTCGGCCGCACATCGAGCTGCCGCTGAACGACCTGCTGGCCGGCCTGGTTGATGGTGTCCTGCGATCCGCGCCGGAGTGCGCGGACAAGATCGTCGTCATTGTCGGCGGCCAGTTCGGTGCCGATCCCGAGCAAGGTCGAGATGAGCGCCGCTTTCAGCATGCCGCTCCAATGCTGGTTCGTGCGGTCGGACAGGCCCGTCATGCCGGCCGCGTCGGCGCCGGGTTGGCGCTCGAGCGCGATCGAGCGGCCATCGGGCAATATCAGCCGATCCCAAGCGAGCAGCACGCGGTTCTGCCCGAACGACACTTCGCTATCATATTCGCCGATCAGCCGCGCGCCCTGCGGAATGAGCAGGATGCGCCCGGTCGGGCTGTCATAGACGTTAGCCGTCACCTGCGCGGTGATCTGGCCCGGCAAGTCCGAGCTGATGCCGGTGATGAGCGCGGCCGGGATGATCGTTCCGGCCTGGACGACGTTGGGCGAGACGGGCGGCGCAAGCCGCTGCGCGCTGGTCGTGGCGCCGGCCTGCCGGCCCATGAACGCCCGTCGGCGATCCTCAACGGTCGGCGCCGCGCCGCCCTGAGGCGGCGACGGCGGCGCGGCCTCCGGCACAGCGGGAAGCGCGGCCGGCTGCGCCGTCGCGGTTCCAGCCGTAGAGCCCGACAGAAACACGGTGCTGGTGCGCGCCGCGTCGCGCTCCTGCGCGGCGCGCTGGCGGGCGGCCTCGGCCGCCTGCGCTTGGCGATCGGGTGGCGGCGGAGTGGCGCCGATCGGCGGGACCGGCACGGTCTCGCCCCGCTGCTGCGCCGAAAGGATCGGGCGGCCGAGGTCGCCGGGAAGCGGCGGCCCGAGCCGCGGCACCTGGCTATAATCTCGCGGCGCGGAATTGAGCGTATCGGGTGTCGCGCGGCTGTCGGTGTTGAACAGCTCTTGGCGCTCATGCGGGCCAGCCGGACGCAGCGCGTAGATGAGCGAGCCGCCGATGCTTAAGCCCGCGGCGACGCCGATCACGGCGAGCGTCTTGCGCGACAGGCGCATGACGCGCGGGGTCGGCCCCCGCAGGCTGAAAGCTGGAATGGACGGGGGCGCGGGCGCCGGGGCGGATTGCGCGGTCTCGCTCATCGCCCGCTCCGTCCATCATCGCGGACGATCCGCACGCGCCGCTCGGTGCGGCGGTCGCCCAGGCGCAGCTCGGCGGCGGCGAACAGGGTATCGACCACCATGTAGCGGCCCTGGACGCGGTAATTGACCAGCTCGGCCCCGCCATTGGCGCCGGTCACGAACAGGGGCGGCATCTCCCCCTGCGCGATCCCGGCCGGAAACTCCACGAACACCTGCCGGCCATCGTCGAACGCGCGTGACGGTCGCCACGGCGCGCGGTCGCCTTCGATGCGATAGCGGAAATTGAGCGAGGCAAGGTCGATCCCGGCCGCGACCGGCACGGCGGCGGACGCGGCCGCATTGGCGGCGCGCAGCGCGATCAGCGCGTCTTGCGGATAGGTCCAGCTCACCGACGCCATGTAGGTCGATGCACCCGCGCGCAGCTCCAGATGATAGGTGCGCCGGGAGGTGTTGATGACGAGGTTCGTGGTCAAGTCGGGCCGCGTGGGCTTCACCAAAATATGCACGCGCGCGTTCGGCCCGGTGCCGCTCACCGTATCGCCAATGATCCAGCGGACGGTATCGCCGGCCGCGACCGGCCCCGGCCCGACAAGCTGCTCGCCCTCCTGCAAGGCAATGTCCGTCACCTGACCGGGCGCGGCATAGACCTGATAGAGCGCGCCGTCAGTCCAGGGATATTGCTGGATCGCGTTCACGAACCCGTCACGGACGGGCTGGACCCGCGCCGCCTCATTGGCGGCGCCGACGCGGGCGCGCGGATTGCGCGGCTCGTTCGGGCGCGCGGCCGTCTCGACCGGCTTCAACTGGCCGGGGAGCGGCAACGGCTCGGGAACCGTCACCACCGCGACCGGCCGGGCCGGCTCCGGGGCAGGCGTCGCGGCGATCTCGACGGCGTTTGCAGCCGGCGGTGCATCGTAGCTGATGGCGGGCGGACGGGCATGGCCGGCGCAGCCGGCCAGCGCCGACGCGGAGGCGATCAGGATGAGGGATTTACGGGTCATTGGGTCAGCTCCTTCGACCAGTTGAGGGCATTGACGAAGATGCCGAGCGGGTTCTTGCGCAGCGCATCGGGGGTGCGGGGCGGCTGGACGACGATGGTGAGGATCGCCGACCATCGCTCGGTCGCGGCAAGGCTGCCGTCCTGATAGCGGCGCTCGGTCCAGGCGACGCGGAAGCTGTCGGGTGAGGCTCGGATCACGCTCGACACGTCCACCGCGACCTGCACGCGGCCGACTTGCGCGAACGGATCGTTGGCGCGCGCATAGTCGTTGAGCGCGACCGCGCCGCGGTCGGTGGTGAAGTCATAGGCGCGAAGCCAGTTCTGGCGGACCACGATCGGGTCGGCGGGGATCGCGCGGACCTGCTCGATAAACCGGGCGAGGTGGAACGCAATCTGCGGGTCGTTCGGTCGATAGGAAGCGTCGGCCGGGGCCACCGCCTGCGCTTCGCCGATCCGATCCACCTGCACCACCCACGGCACGATCGAGCCGCGCGCGGACTGCCAGACGAGGCCGGCGGCGAGGCCGCCCGACAGCGCGAGCGAGGCCATGCAGGCGATGCGCCAGCTTCGCGCCTGCACGCGGGCCGAGCCGATCCGGTCGTCCCAAACCTGCGCGGCGCGCTGATAGGGTGTCGTCGCTTCGGGGGTCTGGCCGTAGCGGATGGAAGGTCGTCGGAACATGGCTCAATCCTTGTCCTGAAGGTTGACGGAAGCGCCGCCGCCACCGCCGTCGCCGCCGCGCAGCGTGTGGGCGGCGATCGTGGCGCCGTGGGTGACGGACTGGCGGCGCTTCATGGCGGCCGCCCAGGCCGGCGGCCCGGCCGGGGATTCGGAGGATGCCGGGGCGGACGCGGCGCCAAGCCCGGCCCGCGCGCCGGAACTCCAGCTATCCTTGATAGAGGATGCCGCGCGGCGGAGCGGCGACATGGCCGCGCTCGCGGCCGCCCGGCCGACGCCGGCCGCGCCGCCCGCTGCGGCCGCAGCGCCGGTCCTGCCGGCCGAGCCGACCGAATAGGCGCCGGTCGCGGCACCCGAGGCGAAGGCACCGCCGCGCGCGGCGCCGCCGATGGCCGCGGCGCCCGCGCCAGCCGCAAGGCGCGCGCCGGCCGCGCCGCCGACCACCATGCCGCCGGCTGCAAGCGCAGTCCCGGCCGCCGCGCCCGCGCCGAGCGCCGGGCCGCCCGAGACGATGCCGTTGGCGACGCCGGGGCCGAAGATGGAGAGGCCGAGCAGCGACAGGGCGCCGAGCGCGATCGACATGGCTTGCTCGATCGTCGGCTCGGGGCCGACGGCCGCGGAAAACTGGCTGAACAGGGTGGTGCCGATGCCGGTGATGACGGCAAGGACCAGCACCTTGATGCCGGTCGAGACGATATGGCCCAACACCTTCTCGGCCATGAACGCGGTCTTGTTGAAGAAGGCGAAGGGGAGCAGCACGAAGCCGGCAAGCGAGACCAGCTTGAACTCGATCAGCGTCACGAAAATCTGGATCGCCAAAATGAAGAAGGCGATGACGACCATCGCCCAGGCAAGCAGCAGCACGACGATCTGGACGAAATTGGTGAAGAACGAGACCGGGCCAACCAAATCGCCCGCGGCCTCCGCGAGCGGCTTTGCCGCATCGAGGCCAGTTGCGGCGATGAAGCCGGGGCGCAGGAAGTCGGCGATGCTCATGGCGTCGCCGCTGGCTTTGAGCCCCAGCCCGGCGAACGACTGGAAGACGATGTTGGCGAGGTTCGAGAAATTACCGATAATGAAGGCGAAGACGCCGATATAGAGCGTCTTCTTGATGAGCCGTTGCAACACGTCCTCATCGGCGCCCCAGGCCCAAAACAGCCCGGCAATGGTCACGTCGATCGCGATGAGCGTGGTCGAGAGGAAACCGACCTCGCCGCCGAGCAGTCCGAAACCGGAGTCGATATAGGTCGTGAAGACCTGCAAGAAATTGTCGATAACGCCGGTATCGTTCACGGCTGATACCCTTCCTCTCCGAAGAACCGACGCCGGTGCGCGTCCCATGCCGCTTCGCAACCGGAGTCCGGCATGGTGAGCGCACGGCAGCGCGCCAGCTCGGCGGCGAGCGGGTCACGCTCGGGCCGGGCCGCTGCCTTGGCAGACGGCGCCGCCGCGCGCGGTGGGGCGACGACGGCGACGATCGCCACCGTCATCATCATGCCCGCAAGGGCGGCAATGCCGGCGATCCTGGCGGCGGCCGGCATCGGTCAGTTGCCCATGAAGCGGCGGAAGCGCTCGCGGCCTTCGGCCTCGGCCGCGGCGTTGCGGGCGGCTTCGAGCGCCTGCGCGCGGCCCTGCGCGGCGACAAGCGCGGTCAGGTCCGCGATCTGCTGCGCCTGGAGGGCGAGGAGCTGGTTGCCCGCCTGCGCGGCCTGCAACGCGCCGGTGGCGGACTGGCTCGCCGAGACGAGGCTGTTCATGGTGCCGCGCGCGCCGTCGATATTGCCGACGACGCCGGCCTGAACGCGAAGCGCATCCTGAAACGCCCCAACGCTGGTCTCGAAACGCTCGCGCGCATTGGCGACGAGCTGCTGTTGCGGCACGCTCATCGACGCGGCCGAGTAGCGGCTGTTGAACGCCTGGTCGATCTGCGTCACGTCATAGGCGATGCGCTGCGCCTGTCCGAGAAGCTGCTGGGTGCGCTGCACCTGCTGCTGGAGCGTCTGGAGCGAGCTGAACGGCAGCGACGCGAGATTGCGCGCCTGGTTCATCAACGAGGTCGCCTGATTCTGGATTTGCTGGATCTGATTGTTGATCTGCTCCAGCGACCGTGTAGCCGTCAGCAGGTTCTGCGCGTAGTTGGTCGGATCATAGACGATGCCGCCGAACTGCGCGTGCGCCGGGGCGGCAAGCGTGAACGGCGCGGTGGCGGTGGCCGCGAGGATGACAGCGAGTGCGGCACGGCGGAATCGGGGAATGGTCATGGCATTTTCTCCTGCTCTGGGTTGGGAAGAAGGTCGGCGGCCCATTCGAGGCCGCGATGGCGAAGCCACGCCGCGGCGAAGGCATCGCGGCTGTGCGCGTCGGTCAGCTCAGCGATGGCGAGCTGGTCGGTCTTGGAAGATGCGGCGGTGAACGCGAGCGCGACTTCGCCCAGGCCCAGCTCGAACAGCCGGTTGCCGCGCCGCGACTGGCAATAATAATCGCGCTTCGGCGTCGCCCGGCTCAATATCTCGATCTGTCGGGCATTGAGTCCGAACCGCTCGTAGATGGCGGCGATCTGCGGCTCGGCGGCGCGATCGTTGGGAAGGAAGATGCGCGTCGGGCAGCTCTCGACGATCGCGGGTGCGATGGCGCTCGTCTCGATGTCGGCGAGGCTCTGCGTGGCGAAGACGACGCTGGCGTTCTTCTTTCTGAGCGTTTTCAGCCATTCACGGAGTTGCGCGGCGAAGGCCGGGCTGTCGAGAACCAGCCAGCCCTCGTCGATGATGATGAGGGTCGGCGAGCCATCCAGCCGGCCCTCGATCCGATGGAACAGATAGGACAGCACGGCGGCCGCTGCGCCGGCGCCGACCAAGCCCTCGGTCTCGAACGCCTGAACGCTGGCATCGCCGAGATATTCGCGTTCGGCGTCGAGCAGCCGGCCCCACGGCCCGCCGACGCAATAGGGGCCGAGCGCCTGCTTCAAATCCTGACTCTGTAGCAGCACGGCAAGGCCGGTGATGGTGCGCTCCGCGACCGGCGCGCTGGCGAGCGAGGTCAGGGCTGACCAGAGATGCTCCTTGGCCTGCGGATCGACGACGACACCCTCGGCGGTCAGGATCGCGGCGAGCCATTCAGCCGCCCAGGCGCGCTCGGCCGCCTCGTCGATCCGGGCGAGCGGTTGGAGCGCGACGGCTGAATCCTCGTCGGAGAGGCCGCCGCCCAAATCCTGCCAGTCGCCGCCCATGCTAAGCGCGGCCGCACGGATCGAGCCGCCGAAGTCGAAGGCAAAGACCTGCGCGCGGTCGTAGCGCCGGAACTGCATCGCCATGAGTGCGAGAAGGACCGACTTGCCGGCGCCGGTCGGGCCGACGATCAGCATATGGCCGACGTCGTCGACGTGAAGGGAAAACCGGAACGGGGTCGAGCCTTCGGTCTTGCCGAAGAGCAAGGGGGGCGCTTGCATATGCTCGTCCCGTTCCGGCCCCGCCCATACCGCTGACAGGGGGATCAGGTGGGCGAGATTGAGGGTGGAAATGGGAGGTTGGCGGACGTTCGCGTAAACATGGCCGGGCAGACTCCCCAGCCATGCCTCGATCGCGTTCATGCCCTCGGGCGTGCAGGTGAAATCGCGGCCCTGGATCACTTTCTCGACCAGCCGCAATTTCTCGGTCGCAATCGCCGGGTCGGCATCCCACACCGTCACCGTCGCGGCGACATAGGCTTGCCCGATCATGTCCGACCCCAGCTCCTGCAACGCCAGGTCGGCATCGGCCGCCTTGTTCGAGGCGTCGCTGTCGAGCAGCACCGACGCCTCGTTGGTCATTACTTCTTTCAAGATGGCGGCGACCGACTTGCGCTTGGCGAACCATTGGCGCCTGATCTTGGTGAGCAGCTTGGTCGCGTCGGTCTTGTCGAGCATGATCGCGCGGGTCGACCAGCGATACTCGAAGGCGAGCCGGTTCAGCTCGTCGAGCAGGCCGGGAAAGGTCACGCTCGGAAAGCCGGTGATGGTGAGCGTGCGCAAATGCTGGTCGCCCAGCCGCGGCTCCAGCCCGCCGGTCAGCGGCTCGTCCGCCAAAATGGCGTCGAGGTGCATCGGGGTTTCCGGTACGCGCACGCGCTGGCGCCGGGTCGAAACGGTCGAATGAAGGTAGGTCAGCGTGTCAGCGTCATCGAGCCATGCGACTTCGGGCATGAAGCCTTCGACGAGCTGGAGGATGCGCGCGGTGCGATCGGTGAAGCCGCGCAACAGCTCCCAGGGATCGACGCCGCTTTGCGACCGGCCCTCGTAAAGCCAGCCCTCGGCGCGCGCGGCATCCTCGGCCGGCGGCATCCACAGGAAGGTCAGGTAGTAGCGGCTCTCGAAATGCGCGCCTTCCTCACGGAATTGCTCGCGCCGCTCGGTATCGACCAGCGCCGACGCCGGATCAGGAAAATCGCTGTCGGGATAGTCGAGCGCCGGAAGCCGCTGCGCCTCGACGAAGATCGCCCAGCCCGAGCCGAGCCGGCGCAGCGCATTGTTCAACCGCGCAGTCGTGGCGACCAGCTCGGCGGGCGTGGCGCTGTCGAGGTCCGGCCCGCGGAACTGCGCCGTCCGCTGAAAGCTGCCGTCCTTGTTCAGCACGACGCCTTCGCCGACCAAAGCGGCCCAGGGCAGGAAATCCGCAAGGTGGGCGGCCTTGCTGCGATATTCGCACAAGGACATCATGGCCGCACCCAGGTCGGATAGCGAAGGTGGCGGCGGGCCACGTCCACGAACTGCGGATCGCGGCGCGCGGCCCATACGGCGAGCGCGTGGCCGATCGCCCAAATCGCCAGCCCGGCGATCCAGAGGCGCAGGCCCAGGCCGATCGCCCCGGCGAGCGTGCCGTTGACGATCGCCAGCGCGCGCGGGGCGCCGCCGAGCAATATCGGCTCGGTCAGCGCCCGGTGGACGGGCGCGGTGTAGCCGGGGATCGGCGAGCCAGAATCGGCCGGGGTCTCCATTAGATCAAGACCCCGCCGCCGAACGAGAAGAACGAGAGAAAGAAGCTCGACGCGGCGAACGCGATCGACAGGCCGAACACGATCTGGATGAGCCGGCGGAAGCCGCCGCTGGTATCGCCGAAGGCGAGCGTCAGGCCGGTGACGATGATTATGATGACGGCGATAATCTTCGCCACCGGCCCTTCGATCGATTCGAGGATGGACTGGAGGGGAGCTTCCCAGGGCATCGACGAACCGGAGGCGTGCGCCGGCGTCGAGGCGAGAACGACGGCGAGCGCCAATGCGCCGGCGGCGTGCCGACGCAAACGGGATAGAGAGGTCATTGTGGGTCTCCTGCTGACTGAATGGTGGGAGCGGTGATGATCGGGCTGAGTGCGTAGTCGCCATCGGCGCCGAGCCCTTCGACGCGGGCCAACTCGGCGAGGCGGCGGCCGTGGCCGTCGCGGACCAGCACGGCGATGAGGTCGATGGTCTCGGCGACAGCCAAGCGCGGCACGGTCACGACCGCTTCCTGAATGAGCTGCTCCATGCGCCTGAGCGCGCCGAGCGCGGTCCCGGCGTGGATCGTGCCAACGCCGCCGGGGTGGCCGGTCCCCCAGGCTTTGATGAGGTCCAGCGCCTCGCTCCCGCGCACCTCGCCGATGGGGATGCGGTCGGGGCGCAGGCGCAGCGATGAGCGGACTAGATCGGACAGCGAAATGACGCCATCCTTGGTCCGCATGGCGACAAGGTTGGGCGCGCGGCATTGCAGCTCGCGCGTATCCTCGATCAGCACAATGCGATCGGCGGTCTTCGCCACCTCGGCGAGCAGCGCGTTGACCAGCGTGGTTTTGCCGCTGCCGGTGCCGCCCGCGACGAGAATGTTGGCGCGGGTCTCGACGCCTCGGCGTAGTGCGTCGGCCTGGAACGGCGACATGATCCCGGCCGCGACATAGTCGCCCAGCGTGAACACGGCGACGGCGGGCTTGCGGATGGCGAAGGCCGGCGCGGCGACGACGGGCGGGATCAGCCCCTCGAAGCGCTCGCCGCTCTCGGGCAGCTCGGCCGAGACGCGCGGGGAGCGGGCATGAACCTCGGCGCCGACGTGATGCGCGACCAGGCGCACGATGCGCTCGCCGTCCGCCGCGCTCATGGTCATGCCGGTGTCGGCGATCCCGTCGCCCAGCCGGTCGATCCACAGCCGGCCGTCGGGGTTCAGCATCACCTCGATCACGGCGGCATCGTCGAGCCACGCGGCAATCGCCGGCCCGAGCGCCGTGCGCAGCATCCGGGCGCCGCGGGTGCTCGCTTCGGAACGGATGGGATGGACGGTCACGCTTGATCCCCTGCACGGGACCGGGCGACCAGCCGCCCGGCTCAGGGGCTCAGCAAAAAGGCACGAAAATCGCGGCGCGCAACAAGTCTATGAAGGCGTAGTAGGCTCGGCGGTGAATACTTGCTGAGGGCGCAATCCGATCGGATCACTCCGGGTCGCGCTGTTCTTTCTGTAGCTCCCTGATGCGCTCGATGACCGGTGATGTGATTCGGGGGCGATTGATGTCGCCGAACAGCTTGTTCACTTTGACGACACCGGAGTCTTCAAGGAGCATCCGGCGCGTTTCCTGCCATTGTCGGCGATATTCTGAGAGACGGTCGGCGGCTTCGGATTCAGGCAGTTCGCGCAGCTCCTCGAGGCCCATAAACAATGCGACGCAATGGGCGCCCAGTTCCTGGTCGATGTAGAGGAGGCTGCGGTCAGTGTGTTCGGCAATAGGCGCTATCGCCGCGGAAATCAGTTCGTGTCGGTCGGCGGCGGACAACTCCTCATTTTCAATGACCTCATTGGCGATCTGGCTTCCCGCGTACAACAGGTTGAAAAGGGTGTCATAGACTTCGAGGCGCTTGGCAAAAATTGCTGCGGCGAATTGTTCTGCCCGCTGCCGCCGCCTCAATATCTCGCCCAAGGCGATACCCAGCGGAACGCCGACCAGGCCAATCACCGGCCCAATTAGCTGTGACCAGTCCATTGCTTAATCTCTCCCTTGCCACGCGATTTCGCTCGTGATCGCAGGGCTCACACTTGAGTGCCCGCTTGCGTCGTAGCACCTATGTCCTCCGCAATCTCGTCGAGCAGGCTCTTGCCGCTCGCGTAGCGCCGGCCGAGTGTCTCCACGAATCCTTCGTAGCGCTTGCGCCCCTTCACCTGCGCCGCGGCTTGATCCTCGTCGGGCAGCGGCGGCGTCACCGAAAGCCAGAACCGAACGAACAGCGCCAATGCCTCGGTGGTCAGTCCCGTGTTGCGCTCCAGACGCTGGACCTGCCGCGAGAGGCGATCGAGCCGGCGCGCGAACGCGGCCTCCAGCCGATCGGCGCCGTCGGGCGACAGATAGGAGGCCACCGCCGCTTCGATGATCGCCGAGCGCGATATGCGCCGCCGGATTGCGAGCTCGTCAACCTGCTTCGCCAGCTCGGGCGGGAAATAGACGTTGAGCCGGATGCGCATGGCTATAGCTCGATGCCGTCACCCGGATCGAGCGACGCCTGACGCGCGATCCCGCGAAGCTGCTGGCGCCGCACGGCTGCCTGGCGCGCGGCATCGTCCTGCTCGTCCTCGACGATCGAAAATTCCTGCGCGGGCGGCTGCGGCGTCGTCTCCTTCACGATCGCCACATGATCGGGCAATTCGGGTTCGCGGCGCAGGCCCGCATTGGCCTCGTCCTCCTGCGCGCGCACGATCGCGGCGACGGCCTTGGGATCGGCGGCCGCCACCTTGCCGGCCCAGTCGTCGGGCTGGACGGCGCCGGCCGCGAGCTGCGGCGAGGCCATGATCCGGTCGGCAAAGCGCGGGTCACGGAAATAGCGGGCCTTTTTCGCGCGGATCGGATGGACGCCCGCGACCATCACAATCTCGTCGTCGGGCGGGAGCTGCATCACCTCGCCGGGGGTGAGGAGCTGGCGGGCGGTTTCGGAGCGCGACACCATCAAATGCCCGAGCCAGGGCGAGAGGCGATGGCCGGCATAGTTCTTCATCGCCCGCATCTCGGTCGCGGTGCCGAGCGCGTCCGACACGCGCTTGGCGGTGCGCTCGTCATTGGTGGCGAAGCTCACCCGCACATGGCAGTTGTCGAGGATGGCGTTGTTGGGGCCGTAAGCCTTTTCAATTTGATTAAGCGATTGGGCGATCAAAAACGACTTCAATCCGTAGCCGGCCATGAACGCCAGCGCGCTCTCGAAGAAGTCCAGCCGGCCGAGCGCCGGAAACTCGTCGAGCATCAACAGGACGCGATGGCGCCTGGCCGAAGGGTTCAGCTCCTCGGTCAACCGGCGCCCGATCTGGTTGAGGATGAGGCGGATGAGCGACTTGGTTCGCGATATGTCGGACGGCGGAACGACAAGGTAGAGGGTCGCCGGCGCTTCGGCCTCGACCAGATCCGATATGCGCCAATGGCAGGCGCGCGTAACCGCCGCCACGACCGGATCGCGGTAAAGCCCGAGAAACGACATGGCCGTGGACAGCACGCCCGAGCGCTCGTTGTCCGACTTGTTCAGCAGCTCGCGCGCGGCGCTGGCGACCACCGGATGCACGCCGGCTTCGCCCAGGTGCGGCGTCGCCATCATCGCCGCCAATGTCTGCTCGATCGTCCGCGACGGATCCGAGAGGAACCCGGCGACGCCGGCCAGGGTCTTGTCGGGCTCGGCATAGAGAACGTGCAGGATCGCGCCGACCAGCAGCGAATGGGACGTCTTCTCCCAGTGATTTCGACGCTCTAACGATCCTTCGGGGTCAACCAGCACGTCGGCGACATTCTGCACGTCGCGCACCTCCCATTGGCCGCGCCGCACCTCCAGCAGCGGATTATAGGCGGCGGAGTCGGCGTTGGTCGGATCGAACAGCAGCACCCGGCCATGTTGTGCGCGAAAGCCCGCGGTCAGCGTCCAGTTCTCGCCCTTGATGTCGTGGACGATCGCCGACGCCGGCCAGGCGAGCAGCGACGGCACGACGAGGCCGACGCCCTTGCCCGAGCGCGTCGGTGCGAAGCACAGGACATGCTCGGGACCGTCATGCCGCAGATAGTCCGGCCCCAGACGGCCCAGCACCACGCCATCGTCGCCGAGCAGGCCGGCGCGCTGCACTTCGCGCCGCGTCGCCCAGCGCGCCGAGCCGTAGGTCTCGGCGTTCTTCACCTCGCGCGCACGCCAGACCGACATGCCAATGGCGACGATAATGGCGACGATGCCCCCCGACGCGGCGATGTAGGCGCCGGTCACGAAGATGGCCGGCGCATAGGCGTCATAGCTGAACCACCACCAGAAGAAGGCGGGCGGCGGATAGATCGGCGTCCCGAACGCGGTGAACCAGGCCGGGCCTAGCTCGCTCTGATAGGCGAGCGCGGCGGCGGTCCATTGGGTCGCGCCCCATATGCCGGCCAGCACGATCAGGAACACGGTGATGACCTGGCCCCACAGGATTTTGGTCGCGGACATGGAATGGGTCTCCTTTCAAATGTCAGATGCCGAGCCCGCGCTTGCGGCCGAGCGCGAGGTCGAGGCCGCCGCCGTCGCGGACGACGCCCGCCACCTGCCGGCCGAGCTGGCGATCGAGGCCGGTGGACCAGGGGACGAGGCTGAACCCGAGTCCGTCGTCGATCATGGCGAAGCGGCCGGACGTGAGCGCGAGGCGCTGGCGGCAGACGCCCGCGACTTTCGCGCCGGGCGCGGGCGGCCGGTAGGCAAGCCCGGTGCGGCCGGCGATCTCGGCCCCGACCGCATCCAGCTCGCGGCGGCGCAGGCGGTCGAGCAAGCCGCGCTCGAACACGACGCGATTGCCGAAGCGCCGCGCCAGCACGTCATGGACGAGCCGGTCGGTGCGCTGGTCCATCGCCCGCTTCACCTCGGCGCCGAATCCACCGTCGGTCACGCCGGCGCCGCGTTCGATCAGGCGATGGTCGAGCCAGGTCGCGCCCTTCGCGCGAACCTGTGCGGCAAGGTCGAGGTCGGACCGGGTGGCGAGGATCAGGGTCGGCTTGGCCTCGCCCGGCCGACCGATCGCGCGCAGCTCGACGATGCCGCCGATGTTCGGGCTATGCTCCAGCGCCTCGATGCCGGCGAGGCGGACATGATGGGTGCGCCCGTCGATGCCGTCGATCACGGCATAGGCGGTGCCATACAGCTCGTCGTGCAATCCCTTGTCGAGCAGCCGGCCGACGATCGGCTTGGCGGGCGCGGCGCTGACGATCTCGTAGCTGTCGAGCGCCCGGCTCGCGCCATGATCCTTGAGCGCCTTGCCGATGGTGCGGATAATGTCGCCGCGCGTTCCCAGGTCGCGGAGCTTCGCCTGAGCGTCGGGCGCCAGCGCCCATTGGCCAGGCTCGATCTCGGCGGCGAGCCCCATCGCCTCAAGATGCTGCAACCGTCCGACCATCAAGCGACGGACAAGCGGATCGTCGGGACCGCGATGCTCTGGGCGAAGGTCGATCACGCCCAGCTCGTCGGCGCCGCGCTGGATCTCGGCATCGAGCCGGGTCCAGCGCTCGTCCGTCACCTCGCGCTCGCGCGTCCGCACCACCTCATGCTCGGGCTTCGGCCCCAGCTCGGCATAGGCCAGCTCCTCGGCGCGCGAGCGCAGGTTGTGGCTGATATAGTCGCGCGACATGACAAGATCGGCGCCCTGGTCGGTGACGCCGCGGACGAGCAGATGGACGTGCGGGTTGTCGGTGTTCCAATGATCGACCGCGACCCAATCGAGCCGCGTTCCCAAATCGGCTTCCATCTGGCGGACAAGATCGCGGGTATATTCGCGCAGGTCCGAAAGGTCCGCCGCGTCCTCGGGCGAGACGATGATGCGGAAATGATGCCGGTCGTCCTTGCACCGATCGGCGAACGCGCGATCGTCGGCGCCGTCGCCATTGGCGTCGAACATCTGCGCGGGCGAACCGTCGCGGGTGACGCCCTCGCGTTTGAGGTAGGCGATGTGCGCCGAGAGCGGCGCCTTGGGCCGGCCGCTCCGGGTGAGGCGGGTGACGGGCAGCGCCTTGACCAGCACGCGCCGGCCCGATCCAAACAGGCGGCTTCGCGCGAAGGCGGTGCGCCCGCGCCCGAACGTCGATCGGCCTCGCTGGCGCGATCCGCCCCAGTCGGCGCGCCGCGTGCCGCCGCTGCGCGCGGCGACGCGCAGCACCTCAGCGACCAGGCCGCCCACGGCGCGCGCCTGTCCGCCGCTGCGCCGGGCCTTGCCCGGCCGGACGCGAAACTCGCTGTCCTCGCTCACGGACGGCCGCTTTCCGGCCCGAAAAGGCGACAAGTGCCGCTCCGATGTTTGAAATCCTTGGTCTTTTTCTTCCGAGCGCCCTGCTCGCCGACCGACGCCCCCGCGCCAAGCTGCTGAAATACAGCGGCTTTAGGCGAAATCCGGGGGTGGGTTATATCTTGCCGTCCCTTCCTGCTGCCTTCTCCTGCCCCTCCCAGCCTTCTTTCCTTCCGAACCTGCCCCCTGAGACCGCGGGCGCTCATTGCGGTCGGGCCGCGCTGACGCGGCGCACGAACAGCGGATTGGACGGCACCGGCGCGGCGGCGGGAATGTCGTCGTCGCTGCGCTCCGGCTGCGAAGTCGGCGAAGCTGGCGACGCAGCATCGGCGCCGGCCGTGCGCACGAACAAAGCGGCGCGGCGCCAGGCGAACGGGTCGGCGGGCAGCGTCGCAGCGGCAAGCTGCACGTCGCCCGCGCCGCCGATCATCGGCGCGAGGCGGGCAAGGTAAGCGCGCGTCTTGCCGGGCAATGGCCGACCGCGCGACAGATATTCGTCATAGCGGCCCGGCCCCGCATTGTAGGCGGCGAGCATTGCGACGGGATCGCCGTAGCGATCGTGCATCGCGCGCAGATAGGCCGCCCCTGCCATGATGTTGTCGCGCGCGTCGAACGGGTCGGCGCGGAGCCCGAGCCGCGCCCGCAGCGCCGCCCAGGTCGCGGGCATGAGCTGCATCAATCCCATCGCCCCGGCCGGCGAGACGGCGCGCGGATCGCCGCGACTTTCGACGCGCATCACGGCCCATATCCACGCCTCGGGGATGCCGAAGCGCCGCGCCGCTTCGGCAACGTGGCCGGCATACGGATGCGCGGCCGATCGGGTCTCGGCGCGCGGGGCGGCGGCCGCATCGGCGACCGCCTGCGCGCCGGCCGGATGCGCGGCCAGTGCGGTCGCGGCGGCGATCAGGATGCGCAGCGACCGCATTAGTCGGCCTTCTCAGGTGACGGCTGGGCGCGCGTCCAGGCGAGATCGTGGAGTCCCGCGTGCTGGTCGGATTTGAACAGCCGGGCGCGGATCGGCTGGGGAAATGTCGGGCAATCGAGCTGCAACGAGATGAAGCGGCCGGCCTTGTCGCCGGTGCGCTCCCAGCCCGCGCCGGCCTCCGGGCCGTTCTCGTTCTCGCCGATATGGACCCGCCAATCGGGCGCATTGTCGGCATCGCTTGGCTCGGCCGGGACGAGGACAACGGCGAGGTCCAGGCCGAGCGTGTAGATGCGCCCGGCATAATTGGGGCCGATCTTCTGAAAGCTGCCGATGTGCATGGGGAATGTCCTTTCGTTGCGGGTGGAGGGGGCGGTCACGAACCACGCGCGCGCCAGCGCAGCGGGGCAGCGGGTGCGTCGCGGGTGAGGATCGGAACGGCGCGACCGATCACGGCGGATGCGGGCAGCGGGCCGAAATAGCGGCCGTCCAGGCTGTCCGGCACCGCCGGGTTCATCAGCATCAACTCGTCCGCGCCGAGCGTCCGGCATCCCTGCCAGATGGGAAGCGGGCGGCCCCGGCTGTCGCCCTCGCGCGCGTCGGCGATCGGCCTGCCGTCAATGCTGATGCGCGCGCCGATCCGGCATACTCGCTGCCCGGCCGTCGCCATGACATGCTTCAACAGCGGCACGCCCTCCGGCAGATAGCCGCGCGCCGCGAGCCAGGCCGCGAGCGGTTGCGGCGGCCGCACGGCGACCAACACGCCGCGCGGTGGCCTCGCGGCCGGGCGCAGCGCATAGAGGCCGATGGGCGCGCTCGCGCTGGCGTTCCAGATGAGGCGCGGCGCCGCGCCGATGCACGCGACGGCGACGAAGCCGATGGCGGCGGCGCCCGACGCGATCGCGGTCGCGCGGACGTAGAAGCACCGCGTCATTGCCCGATCTCCATGCGGCGCAGCCACGCGCGATGGCGCTCGATCGTGTAGGGGCGCGGGGTCTGGCCGGCGGCGATGCGGTTGTGAACGTGCCGCCAATGATCGGGCGAGGCGTCGCACGGATCGACGCCGGCGGCCTCCGCCGCGTCGATCGCGGTAAGCACTTGGCTCACCTTGGGCCAGCTCTCGATGTGGAGGAGGATTTCGCCGCCGGGGCGGACGAACGGCAACGTCGTATAGGGCTCGCCCGATGCCACGGCGCGCACCACGTCGATGCGGGAGTGGATGGTGCCGAAGTCGTTGGCGATCCAGCGCACGAACGCGAAGACCGCGCCGGCGCGGAACGACATGATGCGCGTGCGGCGCGTCACGATCCGCTCGGCGGCGACGCGGCCGAAGCGAATCCAATGCTCCATCCGCTTCTCGATCCAGGTCAGCTCAACCTCGGTGAGCTGGTCGCGGGACGCGCCGAGCGACGGCGCCGGATCGGCCGGGATCATGGCCGTTCCTCGGACGCGGCGGCGCCACCCCGGCGCGGCATCAATTCGTCCTGGCCGGGATCGGAGGTCGAAAATTTGAGGCCGCGATCGGCCCAGGCGCGCAGGTCATCGACCGCATAGACGACGCGGCCGCCGAGCCGCCGGTAGGCCGGCCCGGTGCCGAAATAGCGATGCTTTTCGAGCGTCCGGCCGGACAGGCCGAGAAACCGTGCGGCCTCCGGCGTGCGCAGGTAGCGCGGCGGCAGGTTGTTGGGGACATGGCTATTCAAGGCGCACCTCCTTCGGCGGCAGCCGGCGATCGGCGGCGGCATGGAGGCGATGCTGGCGAAGAACGGCCGGCGAACCGGATGACGAAGAAATGCAGCCGCACCGAACTGTCACCCCGCGCGACGCGGAGTGACGGTTCGCGCTCGATCAGCGACCGCGCAGCAATTTGCGGTAGCCGCCGTTCATCATGCGGTTGGCAGAAGCGACCAGGCGGATGACATAGGCGCGCTCGCGCGAGCCCTTCCATTCGGCGGCCGACATATCATTGGCATCGGCCTCGCCGAGCGCCACGGCGATCTCGCGATAGCTGGCGCCGGCCAAATGCAGGTCGAGCGCGCCCAGCATCAGTTCGAGCCTGCGCCGCCGGTAGGGCGTCAGCGCCCAGCCTCGTGGCGGCGGGCCGGGCGCACGGCCGAACAGCCGGCGGTGGAAGCGCAGCAGGCTCGCCATGCGCGTCTGAAAATCCCGATCGAGCGGGATCAGGACCGCCATGCGCCGGCCCGGCGTCGTCTCGCGCAGCCACAGCCGATGCTCGCCCGCGACGTCCTCGATCACGACATGTCGCCCGTCCTCGCCCAACCGATCGGCGAGCAGCCGGGCGAAGCTGGCGGGGTCTATCGGGCGAGCTTCGGCGAAGCCGTCCGGGGCCGCATCCAGGGTGAGCGTGATCGGGACCAGCTCGGGCCGCCACAGGACGGTCCCGCCGAGGTTAGACGGCGCATAGGCGAAAGGATAACCCCCATCGGCGCGCGAATGCGGCATCGGCGGCGGCTTCGGCGACTGCGCCGGTGCGGATCATCCGCGCCATGCGAGCGTATTCGGTCCGATACCGTGGATTGCGCCGCAGGAATTCGGCAGCATATTCTGGGCGACCAAGGGCCGGGTTCTTACGACCGGCGGCTCCCGCGCGCACATCCGAAATGGCAGGCATCTACGTCCCTCCTGTCCACCAACAATGGGGGAGGGGCGCAACCTCGTGAGTCGGAGGTTACGAAAATAGAGCTAATTCTGCAGGTAAGAATGCATTGTTCGCACCTCAACGTGCCTCAACACCTGCGACTTCCCAGACACCTCAGTTCAGGCGCGGTCCAAGCAGATAGGCATAACCGATTTCGGTCATCCACTGCGCTCGAGCAAAATGGCTGTTGTGGACGATCTGAGCGCGGTCCGGTTCGGTGGTCGGATCAATGCCGAAGATGACGCTGACCGTTTCACGCCAATCGGCACCCTCGGCAGCCGCATCAAGGAGCCGCAGATAATCTGACAAATGTGCCTCATCGTATTCAGTGACGCACGGTTTGTCAGGCGGACTGTCTCGGAACGATGCTGCGGTCATCGCTGCCCCTTCGCCAACTGCGATCCGCATAGCATAGAATTACCCTTAAAGAAGATAAACCTTCAAAGGTGTATTGGGCGACGATCCGCACATGGACATGCGGCGGCTCGTCGGCCGGAATCTGAAGCGGATTCGTGAGGTCAAGGAAATCAGGCAGGAGCGCCTCGCCGAGTTGTCCGGCTTTGGGCAGCAATATATCAGCGATATTGAGCGAGGGCGGCGCAATCCGACTGTGGTGACGTTATTCCACCTTGCGAGCGCATTGGGCGTAACGCCGGCTGATCTGGTGGCGTTCGATGATGGTGAAATGGCGAATGGCGATCTACCGCCCCGCGCCCGAGGTGGCCCTGCTGCCGAACAGCATAAACGCACTCGGTCCTGATCGCTTCATGCGCCGAGCGTTGACGCGATCTAGGCCAACTCGATCGTGCCGACAGGGTGGTTATACTGCATTTTGGAATGTGCGCGAGCCGGAGGATTTCCGGAAGGGAAGGCGCCCGCCCGAAGACGGGGCGCCCAAGGCGCCGATCAGCGCGACCAGATGAGCTGGTGCTTGCCGTCGGTTTCGACCAGCGAGGCATAGACCGGCGCGGGGAAGCTCGGATCGTCGAGCTTGACCGAGAGATAGTCGCGGTTGTCGCGGCTGGTTTTCTGCCAGGCGGCGCCGATCTCGAACTCGGCCTTGCCGGCATAGACCCGGAAGTTGGGGGCCTTGTCGTTATCCGACTCCACCGGCCGGATCTTGGCCGGAACTGAGAGGGTCAAGGTCTCGATACGGCCCGTGAAGCCCGTGCCAGAGCGGGTGAAGGTGCCGATGATCGCCATGATGCAGTTCCTTTCTTCATGTCGAGCCGCCCCACGCGGCCTCGATGGCCGTGATCGGGCCGGGCCTGAGCGACCGCGCACCGCCTGCGGCCGGAACGAAGAGGAGGTTGGGCGGCGGCCGGCTTTCTTGTTTCGCGCTGCAAAGCCGGCTTGCCGGCGGCGGAAGAAAGTTGGCCGACGCCTTTGCGGGAAGGCGATCAGGTTCAGGCAGACAAGCCATCGAAGGAGGCCGTTTGGGGTCGGTCGATGAAGGGAGCTGAACGATTTGGCGGGTCGTCGCCCTTCGCCGATCGGGCGATGGGGGCTGAACCGGCCGCGTCGGGACCGCCCGCGGTGTCCGGTGTCGATCCAGTGAAGCGGAAACGGGCAGCGCCGAGATTGCGGCATTCGTCTCCGATGCCTGCGGCGGAGTTCGAGGTCGGGGCGGCGTGGCGGGAGATCGACCGAGTCGCCCGCGCCATCGACTCGTCGGTCCGCCGGTTCGATCGGACCGGGCCGGTCTATGCCTCGCTGGTCGAAATCGGAGGCGGCACGGCTCACGAATTCGAGTTGACCGGCGCCACTGAACGCGCCGCAGGGCGGCGGCGCGTCCGTGTCCGCATCGCACCCTTGCCATTCGTTCCTTCTTTGTTCCAAATGGCGCACAACGAATCGAAGGGTGACGTATGAGCGTATTGATCCGCGGCGAGGACCGCACACGATTGAAGGTGATAGGCGACATCGAGGCCGAGCTGGTGGTGCCGACCGATGGCCGCTGCTGGCTCAGCTTCTCGGACGGCACCTTGGTCGAAGCCGCCTATGGCGACGATGACGATTGCCGGTTCTCGATCAGCGAGGAAGGTGCCGGCATCGCGCGGATTCAGCGCGACGGTGGCGCCGATGTGCTGCGGCTCGATTGGCGGGTGGAATGGGTCACGGCCGCCGCCGGCGGCAATGCCGCGCGCGCACTAGCGCGCGGCGAGCCGATGCCGGTGCTGCCCGGCCTGTTCCGGTGAGGGGACCAGCTTGACGATTCGATATTACGGATATACCCGTAATATCATCGAGTCGCCAGGAGAGTCCCGCCATGAAGCGTATGCACTTGCACGTCAGCGTGCCTGATCTTGCTCAGTCGATCCGCTTTTATGAGACGCTGTTCGGCGCCGCGCCGGTCGTCGTGAAGGACGATTATGCGAAGTGGATGCTCGATGATCCCAAGGTCAATTTCGCGATCTCGGAGCGCGAACGTGCCGCCGGTGTTGATCATGTCGGCATCCAAGTGGAAAGCACCGCCGAACTGGGCGAGCTGGCGGGCCGTTTGAAGGCGGCGGGTGCCGAGACGTTCGACCAGGAGGCAACTACCTGCTGCTATGCCCGGTCGGATAAGAGCTGGGTCCGCGATCCCGCCGGCGTTCGGTGGGAAACCTTCTACACCTTCGGCGAGGCGACCAGCTACGGCGAAGATGAAGTGCTGCCCGAGTCCACTTCGGGCGCCTGCTGCGGCCCGGCGGCCGCGCCGGCCAAGGCGTGCTGCTGATGGACGGCGATGCTGCCGTTGCGGCGCTCTCCGCGCTTGCCCATTCCGGGCGGCTCGACGTGTTCCGCTTGCTGGTGCGCGCCGGCGCGGACGGCATGGCCTCGGGCGAGATCGCGCGCGCGACCGCCCATGTTCCCCAAACGCTGTCGGGCAATCTCAACATACTCGGCCACGCCGGGCTCGTGTCGTCGCGGCGTGAGGGCCGTTCGATCATCTACACCGCGAATTACGACCGCATGACCAGCCTGCTCGGCTTCCTCATGGAAGACTGCTGCGCGGGCAAACCCGAAATCTGCGCGCCGCTCGCCGAGGTCGTCGCCAAGGCCGTGTGCTGCCAGCCCGGAGTTGTCCAATGACCGATCGGATTTACAATGTGCTGTTCCTCTGCACCGGCAATTCGGCGCGCTCGATCCTCGCCGAGAGCGCGATGAACAAGCTCGGCGGAGGCCGTTTCCGCGGCTTCTCGGCGGGCAGCCTCCCCAAGGGCGCGGTCAATCCCGACGCCTTGGTCCTGCTCGATCGGATCGGCTATCCGACCGAAGGTTTGCGCTCGAAAAGCTGGGAGGAGTTTTCCAGGCCCAGCGCGCCGCAAATGGATTTCGTGTTCACGGTCTGCGACGACGCGGCCGGCGAGACCTGCCCGATCTGGCCCGGCCATCCGATGACGGCGCATTGGGGCATCGAAGATCCGAGCCATGTCGAAGGCAGCGACATCGAGCGCGAACGCGCATTCGTGACCGCGCTTCGCTATCTGGAAAACCGGATCAAGCTGTTCATGGCGCTGCCCTTCAACCAGCTCGATACGCTCGCCCTAAGACTGCATGTCCGCGAGATCGGGCAAACCGAAGGTGCGAGCAACCGACGCGGGGATGCGGCGTGATCTGTCCCGTCAACGCTGCCGATTGACGGCCATGTCCACCGCTTCGCTCGCTGGCGCCGTGCTGGCCCGTCCCGCCATCTCCTTCTTCGAGCGCTATCTGAGCCTGTGGGTGACGCTCTGCATCGTCGCGGGAATCGCGCTCGGCCATGCGCTGCCCGGCCTGTTCGGCGCCATCGCGTCGGCCGAGGTTGCCCGCGTCAATCTGCCCGTGGCGGTGCTGATCTGGCTGATGATCGTGCCGATGCTGCTCAAGATCGACTTTACCGCGCTCAGCAGCGTCCGCCGGCATTGGAAGGGCGTCGGCGTCACCCTGTTCATCAACTGGGCGGTCAAGCCGTTCTCGATGGCGCTGCTCGGCACGCTGTTCATCGGCTGGCTGTTCGCGCCCTTGCTCCCGGCGGGGGAGATTTCCTCCTATATCGCCGGCCTGATCCTGCTCGCCGCGGCGCCCTGCACGGCGATGGTGTTCGTGTGGTCGAACCTGTGCGACGGCGAGCCCAATTACACGCTGAGCCAAGTGGCGCTCAACGATCTCATCATGGTGTTCGCCTTCGCGCCGCTGGTCGGGCTGCTGCTCGGCGTCGCGTCGATCACTGTGCCGTGGGATACGCTGCTTCTGGCCGTCGGCCTCTATATCGTCGTGCCGGTGATCGTCGCGCAGCTCATGCGCCGGCAGATTCTGGCATCGGGCGGACGGGCCGCTCTCGATTGTCTGCTTGCCCGCCTCGGCCCGGTCTCGCTGCTCGCGTTGCTGGCGACGCTGGTGCTGCTGTTCGGATTCCAGGGCGAGGCGATCATCGCGCAGCCGCTGGTGATCGCGCTGCTCGCCGTCCCCATTCTGATCCAGGTCTATCTCAATGCCGGACTGGCCTATTGGCTAAGTCGGCGTTTCGGTGTCGCGTGGTGTGTCGCGGCACCCGCCACGCTGATCGGCGCCTCCAATTTCTTCGAGCTGGCGGTCGCGGCGGCAATCAGTCTGTTCGGCCTCACGTCCGGCGCAGCGCTCGCCACGGTCGTCGGGGTTCTGGTCGAGGTGCCGGTGATGCTATCGGTCGTGGCGATCGTGAAGCGCACGCGCGGCTGGTATGAGCGCGGCGCAATAGCATCCTCCTGAAAACCCGCGAGCCGGGCCGTGGCCCGGCGAGCGACGATTCCAGAGATGACAAGAGCGGCCGCGCCCGGTTCGGGCGCGGCCGCGATTTACCCCGCTCATAACGGGAAAGGCCGGGACCGCTCGCGCGGCCCCGGCCCGTCACCTATTCGGCGGCAACCGAATAGGCGTCCTCGTCCGCTGTTTCGGGTTCGGACGTTCCCGCCTCGGCCTCGGCGTCCACGGTTTCCGCCGCGTCCACGTCCACCGCGCCCGCAACGCCGTCCTGCGCTTCGGTATTGGTGGCCTCCGCTTCGGACGGCTGCTCGCTAGCCTCCGGCTCTGCTTTCCACAGGATCGCGGGCAACCATCCGGTCCCGGCGACAAGCTGCTCCGCCTGCTCGGCCATGTCCTGCTTCTTCATCGGCCGGATACGGTCGGCCGCTTCCGGCGACACCGCCTCGCTCACCGTCTCGGCGATCTGCGCCTTGGTCAGCCGCCCGAAAAAGCTGCGGGCGGTCGGCGTCCAGGTGGCCGTCATGTCGAGGTCAAGCGCTGCGGCAAGCTCATCCGCCGCCGTCATGCGGGCGGTCGAGCGCTCCCACGGCACCTTCACCGCGTTCACGGTCATGGCGACGCAATGCGCCAGCAAGGCTGTCCCGTCGTCGGGGTCCAGCCCGGCGATATAGCCGAACAGGTCCGCCGCGTCCGCCGGAAGCTCCGCGCCGAAACGGTCGTGCCGCTCCGCCAGCGCCTCCGCCGCTTTGGTGGCCGCGATGCCGTCCGCATGGTTGTCCAGCGGTTCGCTCGTCACGCTGATGCCGAGACAGGACCGCCCGAACCCGCGATAGAACACCTGCGTCACCATCGCATGGGTCAGCGCCACCATCGCCGCGTCCGGCTGCGCGCCAAGCGCGAGGCGAAGGGCAAGCGTCCGGTGTGCGGTCAGGTCACGAATGAGGCTGTCGGAAAGCGGCTGGCCCGCTTCGTCGCCCTCATCCTGCGGCTCGATGCCGTCACCGTCGTCGTCCTCGTCCGGCACGTTGCCTTCGGCGTCCTCGGCCTCCGGCTCCTTCTCGGGCTGCGGCTCGTCCTCGGCCCGGACAAAGCCGCGCTCGATCTTCACCGCGCCGTCGCTGTCGAGCGAGACGAACACGCCGCAGCGCGCTACCAGCTCGGGATCATAGGCCGTCCGCTTCGCGCTGATGGCCTCGATCTCGGCAAGCAACCGCTGCGCCTTCGCGCCCTTCCGCTTCGGCATTTCGTCATAGGACGAATAGCCTTCGGTCAGGACGTCATGCTCCGTCGCCGCTTCGGTCAGCCGCGCCTCGTCCTCGTCGGACAGGGGAACGGACTGCGGATAGGTGCGCCGCAAGCCGTGGCCGTGCGGGAAGTCGATCGACGCCTCGGCCCATTTCCAGCCCTCGGCCTGAACCTCGCCCGCGATCTCGCGCAACCGCTCGATCACCAGCATGTCCAGCAAGGCGGCATCCTCGAAGAAGCCGCCATGATCCTCGCTGAACAGGTCGCGCATGATCTGCCCGCCCGCCTCGACATAGGCGTCCGGCCCGATGAACACCGCGCGCCGGTCGTCGGCCGCAACCTTGTCGGCGGTCAGGTCGCGCCGGATGATCCACGGCTCCTTGTTGTGCGACAGGCTCTCGAACACCTGCACCTGCCGGGCATGGTCGTCCGTGATGGCGAACGCGGCAAGCTGGTCCAGCGTGAGGCCGTCCTGCCGGTAAATCTCCATCAGCTTGGGGCTGACCGCGCCAAGCCGCAGCCGCCGCTTGACGATCTCCGGGGAGACGCCGAACCGCGCGCCGATCTCCTCCGCGCCCCATCCCTTGTCTTGGGACAGTTCGTGGAATCGCTCGAATTGATCGGCGGGGTGCATGTTGGTCCGCGTCACGTTCTCGTCGAGGCTGATCTCGGACGGATCGTTGACCGTATCGACGTAGCAGCGAATGGGCGCGTCGCGCCTGATCTGCCTGCGCTTGGCACGAAGCACCTGCGCCAGCCTGCGGCCCTCGCCAGCGGTGACGAAATAGCAGCCGGTCGGCTCGCCGTCCTTCGTCTCCGGCTCTACGACAAGGTTCTGGATCATCCCCTTATGCTGGATGGATGCGGCCAGCGCCTCGATAGCGGCCTCGCCATGCGGCACCTTGCGCGCATTGCGGGGGGACTTCTTGAGCTTGTTCAGCGGCACGAAAATCTCGACGCCCGACACAGGCTCGGCGGCTACGGTTTGCGTAACAGCGTTCATCTTCCTTACTCCTTCAAACCGCACTCACCCCGGAATGGGGTGGGCGGCGAAAGAGCGACCGGCAGGCCCGCCGGCAGAGCCGGGGCGCACCCGAAGGGCTGGAACGCAGAGGAGGTAAGCGCGGCACGCGCGTTGCGCCCCGGCGCGGCGGGCCTAGAGGACGCGACCGCCCACCCCACGGACGGGGGGAGCTACAAACAACGCGATCGGGACGGCGCCAGCCCTGGCCCGATCTCCGCAGAGTCAGAACGAACGCAAATCCGCGAAAGGCGGATTTCCGAAATGGATCTCCGCGCCGCGCCAGCGGCGCCACGAACAACCGCACCCTTGCGGCGACCGGCCGGCGCGGCGGCGTGCGCGCGGGCCTGGGGGCTAGCCGCCGCCGCGCCCTCCGGGCAGAGCAAGTGTGCAGCGCGGGCAAACAAATGCGCGACCTCTGGCGGCGCCTGCCGCCGTCAGTGCGCGCTCCGCAGAATCCCGCGCACCATATGCACCTCGGGGTGTTGCGGGGTGTCCCCGCAGAAGGGGTAGCGGACGACCGAAAGGGCGTCCGCTCAGGGGAAGGCTTTCCCCTCCAAGTGGCCGCACCCGTGCTGACGAAAGTGCATCGCATGATGCGATGGCCGCCGTAGCTGAAACGGGGCCGCGTCAGCTACCCTCGCCGAATGACCGAGAACAGCATTCCTGAGGCGCGGCCCGCCCAACTCGATCCCAGGATAATCCGCATCGCCGGGGCGATCGGACGGCATATGGCGCGCGCGGATCATTGGGCGCAACGCGCGGGGCAGGGGAAGGCCGCGACCGAGAGCGCGCCGCGCGGGACGGCCGGATGACGCTTCCGCGCCAGCGCCGCCGTCGTCTCCCGGAGGGCTGGGCCAACGGGCTGCAAGACCTGCCGGACCTGCACGATTATTATCAGCCGCCACTCCGTCGGCGCGGGCATCGCCCCCCGTCGGACGCGCCGCCGATCGTGGTCACGGACGACTGGCCCGATCAGGTTCCGATCACCGACGAGGAACTACGGGTGATCGAAGGGCATCTGGCGAAGGAGCTGGATGAGCTGTTCGGCCCGCTGCCGTGAGCGGCGACATGATGCGGAGCGGGCCTGTGGCGATGCGGATTCACGACCGCCAAACGCGATCCGCTTCCCTCGGTGACATTGACATGCACGGCGATATGCCGTACATATCTAGTCGAAGGAGATTGGGTATGTCGGCCGTCCAGAAGCGCCTGAAACCGGATCGTGAAATCAAGCGCGAGCGGATCGAGTTGCGCGTCAGCGCCTCGGCCAAGGAGCTGATTCAACAGGCGACGGCGGTCACGGGCCTGACCGCCGGCGATCTTGCCTATGAAGGCGCGCGGCGCGTGCTGGACGAGCATGAACGGATGGTGCTGACCGGGGCGGATCGGGACGCCTTCTTCAAGGCGCTGATGAATCCGCCGGCGCCGTCCGAACGGCTGGTGGCCGCCCTGCGCCGGCATCGCGATCTCGTGGGCTGACGGTTGGCGATCGTCTTCGAGCCGCTCGGTAAGCAGCATGACCGCTCGGGCTTCTCGTGCGGGCAGGCCGATCTCGACGACTGGTTTCGCAGGCGGGCCGGCCAGGACGATCGCCGCAATGTCGCGCGGGTGTTCGTCGCGACGGATTCGGAGCTGGGCGTTGTCGGCTTCTATAGCCTGAGCGCGTTCAAGCTGGAGCTGGGCGACCTGCCCGACGAAATCGCGCGGAAGCTGCCGCGCTACGAGAATGGCTTTCCGGCCGCACTGATCGGGCGTCTGGCGCGGGACGTCCGGATGCGGGGCCAAGGCTTCGGCGAGGTGCTGGTGGCGGATGCGATCGGACGCATTCTCGGCGCGGCGGAGACGCTGGCCGTCCTCGCCATCACCGTCGATGCCAAGGATGCGCGCGCGGCGGCGTTTTATGAAGGGCTCGGCTTCGAGCCGTTCCCGCAGCATCCAAGCCGGCTGTTTCTGCTGGCGTCCTCGGCGTTGCGGGCGCTGGAGAAGATGTAGGCGCGGCGTCGTAGGCCGCGAAGTTTGAAAGGAAGTCATATGGCGACCGCTGTCCAGGCCAAAGAGGTGCCGCCGCCCGCCAGCGCCGCGCGCGCCGCGCTCTATCTGCGCGTGTCCACCGGCAAGCAGGCGGAAAGCGATCTTTCGATTCCCGATCAGCGGCGTCAGGTCGAGGGCTATTGCCAGACCCGCGGCTGGGAGATCGCCGCGGAGTTCGTCGAACCGGGCAACACCGCGACCGACGATCGCCGGCCGGCGTTCCAGGCTATGATCGACGCAGCGGCGCAAAAGCCGCCGGCCTTCTCCGTGATCGTGGTCCACAGCTTCTCGCGCTTCTTTCGCGACCAGTTCCAGTTCGAGTTCTACGTGCGCAAGCTGGCGAAGAACGGCGTGAAGCTGGTCTCCATGACGCAGGATCTCGGCGACGATCCGATGAGCGTGATGATGCGGCAGATTATGACGCTGTTCGACGAATATCAGTCGAAAGAGAATGCCAAGCATACGCTGCGGGCGATGCAGGAGAATGCCCGCCAAGGCTTCTGGAACGGCGCGCGACCGCCGATCGGCTATCGCATCGTCGAGGCCGAACGGCGCGGCGTCAGGGTCAAGAAGAAGCTCGAAATCGACCCGATGTATGCGGACACGGTGCGACGCATCTTCCGCATGGCACTGAACGGCATCGACGGCAGCGGGCCAATCGGCATCAAGCGAATCGCGACCTGGCTCAATGAGAACAATATCCGCACGCGCGAGGGTGGCCGCTGGGGCTTGGGGATGGTCCATCAGGTGCTGACGCGAACGACCTATATCGGCAAGCATAGGTTCAACACGCGCAGCAACAAGACCGGCGATCTCAAGCCCGAGTCCGAACAGGTCGTCATGGACGTGCCGGCGATCGTGACGGAGGCGGAGTTCGAGACGGTCCAGCGTCTGCTCAAGGCGCGCAGCCCGAAGATGATGGCGCCGCGTGCGGTCAGCGGGCCGACCTTGCTCACCGGCATCTGCTTCTGCGGCTGCTGCGGCGGCGCGATGACGTTACGTAGCGGCAAGAACAGCTCCGGCACCGAGTATAAATATTACACCTGCTCGACGAAGGCGCGGCAGGGCGAGAAGGGGTGTCCCGGCATCACCATTCCCATGCCCCGGCTGGACCAGGCCGTCGCCGATCATCTCGAAACGCGGCTGCTCGATCCCGCGCGGCTGGAGGAGATGTTGGGACATATTCTCGAACAGCGCGGCGAGTGGGTCGAGCAGCGGCGCCAGCATGTCGCGGAATTGCGGCGCCGGGCAACCGAAGCCGAAGCGAAGCTGAAGCGGCTCTATGAGGCGATCGAAAATGGTCTGGTCAATTTGGGCGACCAGTCGCTCAAGGATCGCATCGCGGAGCTGACCGCGATTCGCGATCAGGCCCGCGGAGACGCCGAGCGCGCGGTGGCGCACATTGAGCGGATCGGCCCGGAGTTCACGCGTGACACGCTTCGCGCCTTTGCCCAGGCGGCGCGGCGCAAGCTCCGGCGCGGTGACGGCACGTTTGCGCGCGATCACCTGCGAGCTGTGGCCCAGCGCGTCGAGGTGCTGAGCCGCGAAAAGGTGAGTGTCGTCGGGACACAAACGGAGCTGCTTCGGACCCTAGCGGCGGCCTCTGGCGTAGAGGCGGCGGTGCTAGGTGTTAGGAGTTCCGTTCCAAAATGGCTCCCCGGGCAGGATTCGAACCTGCGACCAATCGATTAACAGTCGATTGCTCTACCGCTGAGCTACCGAGGAGCAGCCCGCCGTGGCGGGCGAGGCGCCCCTTTGCCGCCGCTCGCACGATTTTGCAAGGGGGTTTCGGAATATTTCGACCGATAAAGCGCGCCGACGCCGCTTCCGCGATCAAACGATGAATTGCTCCATCGCGATGCGTTCGTCGAGCCCCTGGTCGGGGTCGAAGAGCAGGGTCAGCGGCCGGCTGCGGTCGGTGGTGACCGACACCGTTTTGACCTCGCGGATTTCGCGCTGGTCGGCGACCGCGCTCACCGGACGCTTCGCGGCTTCGCGGACGTTGAAGCGGATATTGGTCGATTCGGGAACGAGCGCGCCGCGCCAGCGGCGCGGGCGGAACGGGCTGATCGGGGTAAGCGCGAGCAGGTCGGAACCCAGCGGCAGGATCGGGCCGTTGGCCGAAAGATTATAGGCGGTCGAGCCCGCCGGAGTCGCGACGAGCACGCCGTCGCAGGCAAGTTCCTCGAGCATCGTGCGCTCGTTGATCAATACCTCGAGCTTTGCCGCCTGACGCGTTTCGCGGAGCAGTGAAATTTCGTTGATTGCGGGCAAGATATGCCGCTCGCCGCTGATCGTGGTGATGTCGCCCTGCAACGGATGGATCAGGAAGGTGCGCGCCGCGGCGAGCCGGTCGAGCAGCCCTTCGACGCGGAACTCGTTCATCAGAAAGCCGACGGTGCCGCGATTCATCCCGAAAACGGGCAGGGTGCGCCGCTGGTCGAGCAGCTGGTGCAGCATCGCGAGCAGAAAGCCGTCGCCGCCGAGCGCGATCAGCAGGTCGGCTTCGGCAAGATCGACGAAATCGTAGAGCGGGCGAAGCTCGGCCTCGGCCTCTTGCGCGGCGGGGGCGTTCGACGCGACGAGCGCGATCTTGCGTTGCATTTTGGTCCGGTCCCCCTCGGGGGCGGCCGGTCAGCCGCCCGTGGCACTCATATGGCGCGCGACCGCCGGTTGCGATTCTCTTGTGATGACAAAGTCATGCGCGAGCGGTTTGCCAGCGAGCGCGGCATCGATCAAGCCATCGACGTCGCCGCCCTGGCGCAGCGCGGCGCGCAGGTCGACATGATCGTCCTGACCGAGGCACATATAGATGCGCCCCTCGACCGTCAGGCGGATGCGGTTGCAGGTCGCGCAGAAATTGTCGCTGAGCGGGGTGATCAGGCCGAGTGTGACCGGGCTGTCCTCGATCGCGAAATAGCGCGCGGGGCCGCCGGTGCGCCGATCGACCGGCCAGATCTGGCGTTCTGCGCGCAGCGGCGCGACGAAATGGTGCAGCGGGATATAATGGTCGCTGCGATCGTCCGCGACCTCGCCGAGCGGCATCGTTTCGATCAATGTCAGGTCGCAGCCGTTCGCCGCGCACCAATCGAGCATCGGCAGCAGCTGGTCCTCATTGAGCCCGGCGAGCGCGACCATGTTGATCTTGACCGCGAGCCCTGCCGCGCGCGCCGCTTCGATACCGCGCAGCGCGACCGACAGATCGCCAACGCGCGTGATATGGCGAAAGGCCTCTGGGTCGAGCGTGTCGAGGCTGACGTTGATGCGGCGCACCCCTGCGGCGGCGAGCATCGGTGCATGCTCCGCCAGCCGCATTGCATTGGTGGTGAGAGTGAGTTCGTCGAGCCCGTCCCCGATCAGCGCGCCGAGCCGCATCGCGAGCGTGTCGATCCCGCGCCGCACCAGCGGCTCGCCGCCCGTCAGACGGATGCGGCGGACACCGCGTGCGACGAAACGAGTCGCAAGGTCGCCCATTTCTTCGATGCTCAGCACCGCCGATTTGGGCAGGAAGGTCATATCCTCGCCCATGCAATAGCGACAGCGCAGGTCGCAGCGGTCGGTGACCGACAGGCGTAAATAGCTGATCCGGCGGCCATAGCCGTCGGTGAGCGCGTCGGTGCGGGGCGAATTCACGACCATGACGGCGATTGTGATGCAAAAGGGAAGGGATTGGCAAGCAAAGCCTGTTATGGGCGCGGCAATGAATCATAGTGCCGACCCCAATGCGGCGGGTATCCGTCACCTCGACGCGCTGCACACGCGCCACGACGCCGACATCGGCGTGATCCTGGTGCAGATCGATCAGCTTGCGCGGATCAACCATAGCGCGGGCACCGAAACCGGCGACGCGCTGCTCGAAGAGGTCGGGCGGCGGTTGTCGGTCTTTGCGCGCAACGAGTTCGGCCCCGGATCGAGCGTCGACCGGCTCGAAGGGCCGCGATTCCTGATCGCGCCGGCGCGTCCGCAGTCGCTCGCGGCGCTCCAGGCGCAAGAACGCGCGCTCCACGTCGCGCTTGCCGAACCGATGGTCGGCGATCCGAACGGGCGGCTCGCGATCCGCATCGCGACCGCGCTGATCACGCGCGACGAGTCGGTGGGCGATCAGTTGCGCACGGCGACCGACCAGCTCGCACGGCCCGCTTCGGCGCGCGACGGCGCGATGGTCAAGGCGGCGCTGTCGCGCGGTGAGGTCGCGATCTTCTATCAGCCGCAATATGACGTGGCGACCGGTGCTATGGTCGGGGTCGAGGCGCTGCTGCGCTGGCAGCATCCCGAACTCGGACTGCTCGGCGCGGGGCCGCTCGTGACCGCGGCGCGCGCCGCGCGGATGGAGCGCGAGCTGACCGAACATGCGCACCGCGTTGCACTTACCGAGGTCGCGGCGTGGCCGAAGGTGCTCGCAAAGCTGCGCGTGTCGCTCAACATCACTGCCGCCGACCTCGGAGATCCCGACTTCGCCGACCGGCTTGCGGCGATGGTCCGGGCGGCGAGGGTCGATCCCGATCGATTGACGCTGGAACTCACCGAACAGGCGATGCTGAGCGATCCGGCGAGCGCGGCCGATCAACTCGCACAGATCCGCGCGCTTGGCTGCGCGATCGCGATCGACGATTTCGGCACCGGCTATTCCAGCCTGTCGCTGCTCGCGCGGCTGCCGATCGACTATCTGAAGATCGACAGCGGCTTTACCCGGACGATCGACGGGAGCGACCGCGACCGCATCGTCGTGCGCGCGATCGTTGACCTGGCGCGCGCGCTCGGGCTGCTCGTTGTCGCGGAGGGAATCGAGCAGGAGAGCCAGCTTGCTCGGTTGAAGGACATCGGCGTTGCGACGTGGCAGGGCTTCCTGAAATCGGGGCCGGTGCCCGGCGAGGAATTGCCGGGGTTGCTGGGGTAGATCTTGTCATTGCGAGGAGCCGGAGGCGACGCGGCAATCCCCAGCGGTCGGCCTGGGTCGACGATGGCTGGAGATTGCTTCGCTTCGCTCGCAATGACGATCCTCGGCTAGGCGGCTTGCCGGGCCAGCTTGCCCAGCCCCTTCGACAATTGTAGCGCGCCGTTGAGCCGCGCGGCTGCGCTCGCCCAGTCGCCGCTCACCGACAGCCTGTTGTCGGGCCGGATGCGGGCGCGGCCCTTCAGCCGTTCGACATAGGCGATCAGGCCGGGGACATTTGCGAATTCGTCGCCGTGGAAGCTGACGAGTGCGCCCTTGGTGCCGACGTCGAGCTTGGCGATCCCCGCGGTCTTCGCATTGGCCTTGATCTCCATCAGCTGGATCAGGTTCGCGGTTTCGGGCGGTAGCGGGCCGAAGCGGTCGATCATCTCGGCGGCAAAACCGTCGAGCGCGGCGCGGTCCTCCGCCTCGTTGAGACGGCGATAGAGCGCCATGCGCAGCGGCAGGTCGGGGACATAATCTTCGGGGATCAGGATCGGCGCATCGACGGTGATGACCGGCGACAGCGCCTCGCGCGGCGGCGCGACGCCGGCACCCTCGGCCTTGGCGACGAGGATCGCCTCCTCGAGCATCGACTGATAGAGCTCGAAGCCGACTTCGCGGATATGCCCCGACTGCTCGTCGCCGACGAGGTTGCCCGCGCCGCGGATGTCGAGGTCGTGGCTCGCGAGCTGGAAGCCCGCGCCAAGCGTGTCGAGATCGCCGAGCAACTTGAGCCGTTTTTCGGCGGTATCGGTGATCGCGCCGCCCTCGGGCGTCGTCAGATAGGCATAGGCGCGCGTCTTCGACCGCCCGACGCGCCCGCGCAGCTGGTAAAGCTGCGCGAGGCCGAAGCGGTCGGCGCGGTGGACGACCAGCGTGTTGGCGCTCGGGATGTCGAGCCCGCTTTCGACGATCGTCGTCGAGACGAGAATGTCGTATTTGCGGTCGTAAAAGGCGCTCATCCGCTCCTCGACCTCGCCCGGGGCCATCTGGCCGTGCGCGACGACATATTTGACCTCGGGCACGCGCGTGCGAAGAAACTCCTCGATGTCGGGCAGGTCCTTGATGCGCGGCGTGACGAAAAAGCTCTGGCCGCCGCGGTCGTGCTCGCGCAGCAGCGCTTCGCGGATGACGACGGGGTCCCACGGCGCCACATAGGTGCGCACCGCGAGGCGATCGACCGGCGGCGTCTGGATGACGCTGAGCTCGCGCAGCCCCGACATCGCCATCTGGAGCGTGCGCGGGATCGGCGTCGCGGTCAGCGTCAGCACATGGACGTCGGTTTTCAGTTGCTTGAGCCGTTCCTTGTGGACGACGCCGAAGCGCTGTTCCTCGTCGACGATGACGAGACCGAGCCGCTGGAACTCGACCGCCTTGGCGAACACGGCATGGGTGCCGACGACGATGTCGATCTGGCCGCTCGCAAGGCCGTCGCGCGTCTTTGCTGCTTCGGCGGCGGGAACGAGCCGCGACAGGCGACCGATGTTGATCGGGAAGCCCTTGAAGCGCTCGACGAAATTGGTGAAATGCTGGCGCGCGAGCAGGGTGGTCGGACAGACGACCGCGACCTGCACCCCCGCCATCGCCGCGACGAAGGCAGCGCGCAGCGCGACCTCGGTCTTGCCGAAGCCGACGTCGCCGCAGACGAGGCGATCCATCGGCCGGCCCGAGGCCATGTCGGCGAGCACGTCGCCGATCGCGCGGTCCTGGTCGTCGGTCTCCTGATAGGGGAAGCGGTCCGCGAAGGCGGGATAGGCGGCATCGGCGGCCATCACCTCGCCGGGACGGAGCGCGCGCTGCGCCGCGGTGGCGAGCAGTTCGCCCGCGATCTCGCGGATGCGCTCCTTCATCCGCGCCTTGCGCCGCTGCCACGCCTCGCCGCCTAGCTTGTCGAGCGCGACGCCTTCGCTCTCGCCGCCGTAGCGCGAGAGGACGTCGAGGTTCTCGACCGGGACGTAGAGCTTGTCGCCGCCCGCATAGGTGAGCGCGACGCAATCGTGCGGGCTGCTCCCGACCGGGATCGACGTCAGCCCTTCGTAGCGGCCGATGCCATGGTCGAGGTGGACGACGAGGTCGCCGACGCTGAGCGTCGCCAGCTCGGCGAGGAAGGCGTCGGCGCTCTTGCGACGTTTCTGGCGGCGGACGAGGCGTTCGCCGAGGATGTCCTGTTCGGTGAGCAGGCTGAGCGCGTCGGAGGCGAAGCCGTGGTCGAGCGGGAGGACGATCAGGGCGACCGTTCCTGTGCCTAACGAACCACCCAGCGCCTCCTGCCACGTCTCGGCCTGCACGAGCCCCGTGACGCCATGTTCCCCCAGCAGCCCCGCGAGCCGCTCGCGCGCGCCGGGCGAATAGCTCGCGATGATCGTCCTGCGGCCCTTGCGGCGCTCGTCCGCCAGATGATCGGCGACCTTGTCATAGACGTTGAGGTCGGCGGTCCGTTCGGGGGTGAAATCGCGCGCGGCAAAGGTTTCGAGGTCGATCACCGCCGCCGCGGGCGGAACGTCGAACGGCGTCACGACGTGGACCGGGCGCGCGGCTTCGATCGCGTTCCATTCGGCGCTCGTCAGATAGAGCGTCTCGGGCGCCAGCGGGCGATAGCTGCCCGCCTGCTCGCGCTCGGCGGCGACTCGGTTCGCATGATAATCGCGGATCGCCTCGAAGCGTGTGTCCGCGGTCGCGTCGGTGCGGTGGCCGCGCAGGACCGGCGTTTCGGCATCGATATGGTCGAATAATGTCGCGAGCCGCTCCTCGAAAAGCGGCAGCCAATGGTCCATCCCGGCCTGCCGCCGGCCTTCGCTCACCGCCTGATAGAGCGGATCCCCGGTCGCCTGCGCGCCGAACATCTCGCGATAGCGCGTGCGGAAGCGCTTGATCGTCGCCTCGTCGAGCAGGGTTTCGGCGGCGGGAAGCAATTGCAGCGCCTTGGCGGGGCCAAGGCTGCGCTGATCGGCGGGGTCGAAGCGGCGGATGCTTTCGATCTCGTCGCCAAAGAAATCGACGCGCAGCCCGGCAACCTCGCCCGCGGGGAACAGATCGACCAGACTGCCGCGCACCGCGAACTCGCCCTGGTCGGCGACGGTATCGACGCGGTTGAAGCCGTTCGCGACCAGCAGTTCGGCAAGCGCGTCGCGGTCGATCCGCTGGCCGGGCGCCAGCGTCGTCGCGAGCTGGCGAAGGCGGAACGGTGTCAGTGTGCGCTGGGTGATCGCCGCGACGGTGGTGAGGATCAGCTCGCCACGCTTTGCGGGCGCTTGCAGCGCCGACAGCGTCGCGAGACGGTCGGCGCTGACGCGCATCGAAGGGCCGGCGCGGTCATAGGGCAGGCAATCCCACGCGGGAAAGCGGTGGACGGCGAGGTCGGGGGCGAAAAAGGGCGCGGCGTCGGCGATCGCCTGCATCGCCGCATCGTCGGTCGCGACGTAAAGCAATCTTTTGTCGCTCGCGCGGGCGAGGTCGGCGAGCAGCAGCGGCAGGAAGCCGTCCGCCGCGCGCGCGAGCGTCAGCGGCGCCGATGCCTGCCCGATGGCGGCGAAAATATCGGCGGCAGTCAAGGGTCAGAATCCATCAAATGCACGTTCGAGGCGTCGAAATGGCGAAGATATCGGGCCAAAGGACCCGCCGGGAACAGTGGTTCTGTTGCCAAGGCGCCTTTGGCCCGAGAGCGAAGCCATTTCGACGTCCCTTCGGGATTTGACCAATTTTGTCCATTGCTTTGTTGGCAAGCTGGGAAATATCGACATATTCCCTGCGCTTGCCGCCTCGCACTGAACAAAATTGCTTCAAACCTCGAACGTGCATTTGATGGATTCTGACCCTGGTCATGGTAGCGGTATATAATCGAGCCGGCGCATCGCGGCGATCAGGTCGGGACAGTCGAGATGCGCGGGGGGCGCGCCGGTGCCGAGCGCCCAGCCCATGATGTCGACGTCATCCTCGTCGCACACCGCCTCGAACCACGCGACCTCCTCGTCGCTCCAGCCGGGCGAATAGCGGTCGAAAAAGCCGCCGATCATATAATCGGCCTCGCGCGTGCCGCGGTGCCAGGCACGGAATTTCAGGCGTTTCAGGCGGTCTTGCATGGCGGGCCTCTTAATCTTCTATTTGGTCTTCGTCATGCTGAACTTGTTTCAGCATCCAGGTCTGCACTTTCGTTTTACGCGGCGCCGAAGGAGAGGCCGGGCCATGGACCCTGAAACAAGTTCAGGGTGACGATAAGGATGGATGCCGGTTTCCGCATCGACACAAACGGAAAGGCGAGGCTAGACATGCCCCTAGCCATGCGACCCGAAATCCTCAACCCGCTCTTTGCCGCGCTCACCGACATCAAGGGCGTCGGGCCGCAAATCGCCAAGCCGCTCGCGCGGCTCGGGCTCGAGCGGGTGATCGACGTGCTGTTCCATCTGCCGACCGGGCTGATCTCGCGCGTTCCGGTCGACCGGCTCGACGACGCGCAGCCGGGGCAAACGATCATCGTCGATGTGACCGCACAGGACTATCGCCCCGGCCGGTCCCCGCGCGCCCCCTTTGGCGTCGAGGCGTTCGACAGCGCGGGCGACCATGTGCGGCTCGTTTATTTCGGCCGCACCTCCGGCCTCGCGCGCAAGCTGTTCCCGCTGGGCGAGACGCGGCGCGTCTCGGGGCGGCTCGATCTTTATGGCGACATGCGCCAGATCGTCCATCCCGACCATGTCGCCGAACCGGGCGATGCGGGCGCGATCGCGGTGCACGAGCCCGTCTATCCGCTCACCGAAGGGCTGACCAACGCGCGGCTGTCGCAGCTTGCCGGAATCGCGCTCGAACGGCGGCCCGAGCTAGCCGAATGGGTCGACGCGCCGCTGCTCGCCGCGCGCGGCTGGCCCGTGTGGCACGAAGCGATGGCGCGCGCGCACGCGAGCCCGCGCGACGAGGCGGCGCGCGACCGGCTCGCCTATGACGAGATTTTCGCAAGCCAGGTCGCGCTGATGCTGATCCGGCAGGGGCTTCGCACGCGCAAGGGCCGCGCGGTGCGCGGCGACGGGCGGCTGACCGAGGCGCTGCGGCTGCCGTTCGGGCTGACGGGCGCGCAGGAGCGCGTCGGGCGCGAGATCGCCGGCGACATGGCGCAGGACGTGCCGATGCTGCGCATGCTGCAGGGCGATGTCGGATCGGGCAAGACGCTGGTCGCGCTGCGCGCGATGCTGAGCGCGGTCGAGGCGGGGACGCAGGCGGCTTTGCTCGCGCCGACCGAGATACTCGCGCGCCAGCATTATGCGACGCTGCAGTCGATGCTCGCGGGGCTTCCCGTCAATCTTGCGATCCTCACCGGGCGCGACAAGGGGCGCGCACGCGAATCGACGCTGATGGGGCTTGCCGACGGCAGCATCGACATCCTCGTCGGCACCCACGCGATCTTTCAGGAGGCGGTGCGCTACCGCGACCTTGCGCTCGTCGTCGTCGATGAACAGCATCGTTTCGGCGTCGCGCAGCGCCTGATGTTGACGAGCAAGGCCGCGCGCCCACCACACCTGCTGGTGATGACCGCGACGCCGATCCCGCGCACGCTGCAACTCGCCAATCATGGCGAGATGGACGTCTCGCAGATCGACGAGATGCCGCCCGGACGCACCCCGGTCGATACGCGCGTCGTATCGGTCGAGCGGCTCGAAGAGGTCGTCGGGGCGCTCGAACGCCATCTCGCGAGCGGCGCGCAGGCCTATTGGGTGTGCCCGCTCGTCGCCGAAAGCGAGGCGAGCGAACTCGCCGCGGCCGAGGAGCGCGCGGCGCTGCTGCGCGCGCGGCTCGGCGACGACCGTGTCGGGCTTGGCCATGGGCGGATGAAGGGGCCGGACAAGGATGCGGTGATGGCGCGCTTTGCGGCGGGCGAGATCGGCGTGCTCGTCGCGACGACGGTGATCGAGGTCGGCGTCGACGTTCCCGCCGCGAGCCTGATGATCGTCGAACATGCCGAAAATTTCGGTTTGGCGCAGCTCCACCAGCTGCGCGGCCGCGTCGGGCGCGGCGCGGCGAAATCGGTGTGCCTGCTGCTGCGGTCGCCCAATCTTTCCGAAACCGCGCGCGAGCGGCTGGCGCTGATGCGCGAGACGAACGACGGCTTCGTCATCGCCGAGCGCGACCTCGAACTGCGCGGAGGGGGCGAGCTTTTGGGACTCAAGCAGTCGGGCGAGGCCGACTATCGGCTCGCCACCCCCGAACAGCTCTTGCGGCTGCTCCCCGCGGCGCACGATGATGCGCGGCTGTTCATCGAGCGCGACGGCGGCATGGAGGGGACGCGAGGCGAAGCGGTGCGCCTCTGCCTCTATCTGTTCGAACGCGATGCGGCGGTGCCGCTGCTTCGAAGCGGTTAGACGATAAATCTACACAGCCTCCCTTCCGTTCGTGTCGAGCGAAGTCGAGACACCCATCAGCCTAGCGCTACGCCGATGGGTGTCTCGACTTCGCTCGACACGAACGGGAAGGTAGTTTCGATATAGGGACGTTGTTTTAATTCACATCCCCCCGCGCGCCCATCGCGCGGATCGTCGGCAGATAATCCTCGACCGAGATCATCTTTTCGAACTGCACACCGGTCTTGCCGCCGAGCGACCAGATCACCTTTGCCGCGACGCGGCCGACGATGGGCATACGGAAGACGACGAGATCTCCGGGTTCGAGCCCGCGCTCGAAGCGCATCAGCAGGCCGTCGGCGCTGATATTGACGCAGGTGCACATTTCCTGGCGCCCGTCGGGCATCACGAAGGGCAGGCGGCAATAGACGTCGCTACGCGGCGAAAGCCGCTGATCCAGGCCGACGTAGTGGGCCTTGTTGGTATCGATCTTGCGCATAGTCCTAACCTTGCTGGTCTGGCGGGAAGGATCAACCCGATTCCTCAAAAATCGGTAAATGACCGCTTGATTTTCAGCGCGTGACGAGCCCGTGCCTTTTCGCACCGAGGCTGACCGGGACGGGGTCGGCGGCAGGTGCGATCAGGTGGTGCGGATCGCGGATAACCTCCCCCGCCACCTTTACCGCGCCCTCTTCGAGTTTGCGGCGCGCTTCCTTGTTCGACGCCGCAAAGCCCAGCTCGCGCAGCGCGTCGAGGATGCGCAGCCCTTCGGCGGGCGCGGCGACTTGCGGCAAATCGCCGCTTATGCGTCCCTTTTCAAAGGTTTGCGTCGCCGTCTCGGCCGCAGCGCGCGCGGCCTCGGCGCCGCGGCACATCGCGGTCGCTTCGTTCGCGAGGATCTTTTTCGCCTCGTTGATCTCGGCGCCCTCGAGCGTTTCGAGCCGCGCGATCTCGGCGAGCGGCAGGTCGGTGAAGAGCTTCAGAAATTTGCCGACATCGCGGTCGTCGGTGTTCCGCCAATATTGCCAATAGTCAAAATGGGACAGTTGGTCGGCATTTAACCAGACGGCTCCGGCGGCCGTTTTACCCATTTTTGCGCCCGCCGCGGTCGTGAGCAGCGGCGTCGTGACGCCATAAAGCTCGGTCGCGTCCATGCGGCGGCCAAGCTCGATGCCATTGACGATATTGCCCCACTGGTCCGACCCGCCCATCTGGAGCCGCACCCCCATCTCCTTTGACAGATGACGGAAATCATAGCCCTGCAGGATCATGTAATTGAACTCGAGGAAGGTCATCGGCTGCTCGCGCTCGAGCCGCAGCCTGACCGAATCGAAGGTCAGCATCCGGTTGATCGTGAAGTGGGTGCCGACCTCCTGCAACAGCTCGATATAGCCGAGCTGGCCGAGCCAGTCGTGGTTGTTGACCATCATCGCGTCGGTTGGCCCGTCGCCGAAGATCAGGAAGGGTTCGAAGATCGTGCGGATCGACGCGATATTCGCCTCGATCGTCGCATCGTCCAGCATCTTGCGGCTCTCGTCGCGCCCGGTCGGATCGCCGATCCGCGTCGTCCCGCCGCCCATCAGCACGATCGGCTTGTGCCCCGTCTGCTGCAGCCGGCGCAGCATCATGATCTGGACCAGGCTGCCGATGTGCAGGCTCGGCGCGGTCGCGTCGAAGCCGATATAGGCGGGCACGATCTGCTTGGCGGCGAGCGCATCGAGCCCTTCCGCGTCGGTCATCTGGTGGATATAGCCTCGCTCGTCGAGCAGGCGCAGCAGGTCGGATTTATAGCTGGTCATGGTGGCCTCTTTGAAAGCGGGGGGCGCTTAGCATGGGGTTTGCGATTTGGATAGCATGCGCAAGGAACTGATCTGCCACCCCGACACCCCCGCCGACGCGGTGCGGCGGGTCTGGGTCGAGGTGTCCTTTTCGCTCGGGGACGGGTTCGCGCTGCGCTTCGGGGTCGAGGGCGATGTCGCGCATATCGTCTTGCCGCCGGGCGACGGCGAGCTCGTCATCGCTGACGCGCCGACCGACGGTCTGTGGCAGACCACCTGTTTCGAGGCCTTCCTGACCGAAGAGGGCCAAGCCGACTATACCGAGTTCAACTATGCCCCCGACGGGCGCTGGGCCTGTTACCAGTTCGACGCCTATCGCTCGCTCGCTCGCATCGACGAACTGGCGCCGTGGGAGATGACGAGCGAGCGCGGCGCGTCGCTCTATGCCCTGCGCGTCGAGCCCGGCATCCTGCCCGACCGGGGCAGCAGGCTGGCGCTCGCGGCGGTGATTGAGGAGGTCGGCGGGACCAAAAGCTATTGGGCGCTTCGACACCCGCCGGGCAAGCCCGACTTCCATCATCGCGATTGCTTTCAATGGACGCTTGGGGCACCCGGGCGGTCATGACTGTCCAATTCGGTATCGACCGCCTGCTTTCCGAACCCGACCTGCGCAAACCGCTCGAAGGCAAGCGCGTCGCACTGCTCGCGCACCCCGCCTCGGTCACCGCCGATCTGACGCACAGCCTCGATGCGCTCGTCGCGGCGGGCGTGAACGTCACCGCGGTATTCGGGCCGCAGCATGGCGTGCGCGGCGACCTTCAGGACAATATGATGGAGTCGCCCGATTTCACCGATCCGGTGTATGGGGTTCCCTGTTTTAGCCTATATGGCGAGGTGCGCCGGCCAACCGGCCAGTCGATGCACACATTCGATGTGCTGCTCGTCGACCTTCAGGACCTCGGCTGCCGCATCTACACCTATGTGACGACGTTGCTCTACATCCTCGAGGCGGCGGCCGAGCACGGCAAGGCGGTGTGGGTGCTCGACCGGCCGAACCCGGCGGGGCGCCCGGTCGAGGGAACCCGGCTGCGCGAAGGCTGGGAGAGCTTCGTCGGCGCGGGGCCGATGGTAATGCGCCACGGGCTGACGCTCGGCGAGATGGGGCACTGGTTCATCCGCCGCTTCGGGCTCGACGTCGATTATCGCGTGATCGCGATGGAGGGATGGCGCCCCGACAGCGCGCCGGGTTTCGGCTGGCCCGAGGATCGCGTGTGGATCAACCCCAGCCCCAATGCCGCGAACGTCAACATGGCGCGTGCCTATGCCGGCACGGTGATGGTCGAGGGCGCGACCTTGAGCGAGGGCAGGGGAACCACGCGCCCGCTTGAACTTTTCGGCGCGCCCGACATCGACGCGCGCGCGCTGATCGCCGAAATGCGCCGCATCGCCCCCGAATGGCTCGCGGGATGCAAGCTGCGCGACATCTGGTTCGAGCCGACCTTTCACAAGCATATGAAGCGGCTCAACAGCGGCATCCACATCCACGCCGAGGGGCCGTGGTACGACCATGAGGCCTTCCGCCCGTGGCGCGTGCAGGCGCTGGGGTTCAAGGCGATCCGCGCGCTCTATGGCGACTATCCGCTCTGGCGCGGGCTCGATTTCCAATATGAATATACCGAGGATATGCTCGCGATCGACGCGATCAACGGCGGCACGGCCTTGCGCGAATGGGTCGACGACGCGGGCGCCGCGCCCGGCGACCTCGACGCGCTCGCGCTGGCGGACGAGGCCGAGTGGCGCGACGAGATCGCGGATTTGCTGCTCTATCGCGGCGACTGACGGGAGAATATGATGCACCGGCGGCAATTTCTGGGCGCGGCAGCGATCGGCGGGATGGCGGCGAGCCTGCCTGCGGCGGCGTGGGCCGATGCGGATTATTCGGGGCTTCCCAACCTCGCGAAGGATGCGCAGCCGATCGGTGCCGACGAGCATAAGGCGCGGCTCGCCAAGGCGACGCAGCTGTTGCGCGCCAACGACATGGATGCGCTGCTGATCGAGCCGGGCGCGAGCCTGATCTATTTCACCGGCGTCCATTGGTGGCGCAGCGAGCGGCTGACCGCCGCCGTGCTGACGCGCGAGGGCGAGGTGGCGATCGTCACGCCCTTTTTCGAGGAACCCTCGGTGCGCGAAACGCTCGGCATCGAGGCCGAAGTGCTGACCTGGAATGAGGATGAGAATCCGCTCGCGCATGTCGCGCGCTGGCTCGGCAAGCGCGGGCTCACCAAGGGCCGCATCGGGGTCGAGGAAACGGTGCGCTATTTCGCGGTCGACGGGCTCGAAAAGGCGATGCCCGCAGTCACCGTGGTCAACGGCGCGCCGGTCGTGCGCGGCTGCCGGATGATCAAGTCGGCGGCGGAGATCGCGCTGATGCAGCTTGCGACGGACATCACCATGGCCGCCTATCGCTACACTGCGCCGCGCGTCGAGGCGGGAATGACCCCCGCCGACATCGGGGGACTGATGAACGGCGCGACCAAGGCGCTCGGCGGGTCGCCCGAATTTGCGCTGGTGCTGCTCGGCGAGGCGAGCGCCTATCCGCACGGCAGCGGCCAGCCGCAGATGGTGCGCGCCGGAGAGGTCGTGCTGATGGACTGCGGCTGCAACGTCCACGGCTATCAGTCCGACATTTCGCGCAGCTGGGTCCACGGCACCGCGAGCGCGCACCAGCGGCAGGTGTGGGACCAGATGCACGAGGGGCAGCAGGTCGCGTTCGCGGCGGCGAAGATCGGCACGCCCGCAGGCAAGGTCGATGATGCGGTGCGCGCCTATTATGCGGGGCTCGGCTATGGGCCGGGCTACAAGCTGCCCGGCACCTCGCACCGCACCGGCCACGGCATCGGCCTCGACGGGCACGAGCCGGTCAATCTGGTGCACGGCGAAACGACGCCGCTCGCGCCGGGCATGTGCTTTTCGAACGAACCGGGCATCTATATCCCCGGCGCGTTCGGCATCCGGCTCGAGGATTGCTTCCACATGACCGAGGCCGGCCCCCAATGGTTCAGCGAGCCGCCGAAGTCGCTCGACGACCCGATCGGCTGACGGGTCAGGCGTCGAGCCCCTTCGGCCGCTGGACGAGGCTGACCAGCACGAAGGAAATGATCATCAGCAGGTACCAGCTGCCGAGCTTTTCGACGCCGACCATGTGCCAGCCGTGGTTCTGACTGGGATAGGTCCAGGCGCGCGCGAAGGTGCCGATATTCTCGGCGAACCAGATGAAGGTCGCGACGAGCACCCAGCCGACGAGCAGCGGCATACGGCGGTGGACGTTGAGCGGGCGGAACCACACCTGACAGCGCCAGAAGAGCAGCGCGGTCGCGGCAAAGAGCAGCCAGCGCGCATCGGGCAGCCAATGGTGCGCGAAGAAATTGACATAGATCGCGGCTGCCAGCGCCCACGTCGCGCCCATCGGCGGATAATGGGTGTAGCGGAAATCGAAGATGCGCCAGACGCGCGCGATATAGCTGCCGACCGCTGCATACATGAAGCCCGAGAAGAGGGGGACCGCGCCAATGTGGAACAGGCTCGCCTCGGGATATTGCCACGATCCCGCCGCGGTCTTGAACAATTCCATCACCGTGCCGACGATGTGAAAGATCAGGATGACGACCGCTTCCTTGGGCGTTTCGAGCCGGAAGGCGAGCATGCCGAGCTGGATCGCCACCGCGCCGATGGTAAGCGCGTCATAGCGGTGGATCGGCGCGCCCTCGGGCCACCAGAAATGCGTGCCGAGAAGCAGCGCGAGCATCAGGGCGCCGAAGAGGCACGCCCAGCCCTGCTTGAAGCCGAAGACGAGGAATTCGAGAAACCAGCCGCGCGGTCCGGGCGCGACCGCCATCGCCTCGAGCGCCACGCGGACGCGGTAGAAGCGCGAGTGGGCGCTGCGCGGTTCAGACATGGACGGCGATAAAGGCGATCAGCATCGCGGCGGGAAGCAGGAGCAATTGCGCGAGGATCGTGCCCGCGAGCCGGCTGAGCGAGATCAGCGTGATCGCGCGGCGGAAATCGCCCTCGCCGACGCTGCCTTCCACCGCGTCGTCGGTCATCACCGACAGCTGCGGGTCGATGAAGGCAAAGAGCAGGATCGTCGCCAGTCCGTTGATCACCGCCGACAGCTGCGAGGCGGTGACGCGAAACTCTGGCACGAGATAGCCCGCATAGAGCGAGGCGACGACGCCGACCGCGAGCAGCGACTGTGCAACGCAATTGGCGGTGAGCACGCCCCAGCCGATCCCTTTGGGCAGCGGCAACAGCTTGAGGTGCGCCAGCGCGGGCAGGCGCAGCGATTGCCGCGCGACGCGCAACCCGCCGGGGCTCGCCGCCTTCATCGCGAGCCGCGTCGTCGAACGGTTGGTCTGAAACCAGCCGATCGCCGTCGCGAATAGCCGCTGCGCGGTCGGCACCGCCAGGATGCCGATCAGGGTCGCGACGCTCGCCGCCGCGAGCACGAGCTGCATGTCGAAGAAGAGCGAGGCGCCGCTGCCGTCGTGGATCCGCGTCTCGATCCGCTTGGCGAGGAAGGGGCCGAGAAAGCTGTTCGAGGTGCGCGAAAAGAGCAGGAGTATGTTGAACAGCGCGAAGGACATCGCGATCCGCCGCGTCCGCACCCCCGCGATCCGCGCCGCATAGGCGAGCGCGCCGATCAGGTTGATGAAGCCGGTGAGGAAGAGGATGGCGAGGAGGGGGAGGTCGAACATGGCAGGGGATTAACCGCGGGGGTGGGGGATTTCGAGCGGTTTTACTCGGGATCGGGCATTTCGGTGGGGACGAATTCGCCGGTTTCCCAATTGCGTTGAAATGCGCTGCCGACGGGTTCGTCGATCAGGTGCAGCCAACTGTCGTCCTCGTTCAGCACCTTGCCGATAGCGATATAGCTGAAACTTGGATTTTCATATTCCTCGTCGGAGAGGCCCCGGGTGTCGCATCGGAAACGCCAGCCGCTGTCGGGATATCTGTCGCCTTCGCTCGGTGGATCGGGTTCCTCGCGATACAGATATTCCACCTTGAGCCGGCCGTCGAGAATTTGGTCGTCGACGAAGCAGCGTTCCCAATACTCGCGCCGCTTCGGTGAGGGCGGTGGGGGCGTGGCACGATCTTCGGCCCAGTCGATGTCGATGACCTGCCAGCGCTGGAAGTGCACGACGTCGCCATGCTTCAATTGGGGTATGTCGCGCGGCCGATTGTCAAGCGTGCCGGTCAGGCGGTCGCCGTCGATCGCCGTGACGATCACCCACATGCGTTCGGCATCCCATTCGTCGCTGGGCGGGATCGATTCGAATATGATCTTGACCAGATCGTCCGGCGCTACCGCAAGCAGCTCGTTCTCGGACGGTAGATGATAGGTGTAGGGCGCTTCCGCCGCCGTGGGTCGGGGGTCGTCTATCCGGTATGTGCCAAACCAGCTGCGTAACTTGTCCCTTATGCGGGCCAACGTCGCCTCAATGCTTCCGCGTCAGCTCGCGCATCGCATCGTCGAGGCCGGCGAGGGTCAACGGATACATGCGATCGTTCATCAGCTGTTTGATCAGCTTCACCGACTGGGTGTAGCCCCAATGTGCTTCGGGCACCGGGTTGAGCCACACTGCGGCGGGATAGACGTTGGTCATCCGCTGCAGCCACACCGCGCCCGACTCTTCGTTGAAATGTTCGACGCTGCCGCCCGGATGGGTGATTTCATAGGCGCTCATCGACGCGTCGCCGACGAAGACAAGTTTGTAATCATGGCCATATTTGTGGAGAATGTCCCACATCGGCGTGCGCTCGGACCAGCGGCGCTTGTTGTCCTTCCACACCCCTTCATAGGGGCAGTTGTGGAAATAGAAGAATTCGAGATTCTTGAACTCGCTCGTCGCGGCACTGAACAATTCCTCGCACAGCTTGATGAACGGGTCCATCGACCCGCCGACGTCGAGGAAGAGGAGCAGCTTCACCGCGTTGCGCCGTTCGGGGCGCATCTTGATGTCGAGCCAGCCCTGCCGAGCGGTGCCGTCGATCGTGCCGGGGATGTCGAGCTCGTCGGCCGCGCCCTCGCGCGCGAATTTGCGCAAGCGGCGGAGCGCGATCTTGATGTTGCGGGTGCCGAGTTCCTTGGTGTTGTCGAGGTTCTGGAACTCGCGCTTTTCCCAGACCTTGAGCGCGCGCTTGTGCTTGCTCTCGCCACCGATCCGCACGCCCTCCGGATTATAGCCCGAATTGCCGAAGGGCGAGGTGCCGCCGGTGCCGATCCACTTGTTGCCGCCCTGGTGGCGCTTCTGCTGCTCCTCGAGCCGCTTCTTCAGCGTCTCCATGATCTCGTCCCAGTCGCCGAGCGACTTGATCGCCTCCATCTCTTCGGGCGTCAGATATTTTTCGGCGACCGCCTTCAGCCATTCCTCGGGAATATCGACGGGGTTCTGGCCATAGTCGGTGAGCAGGCCCTTGAAGACCTTGTTGAACACCTGGTCGAAGCGGTCGAGCAGGCCCTCGTCCTTCACATAGATGGCGCGCGAGAGATAATAGAATTGTTCGGGGCTGCGATCGATCACCTCGCGGTCGAGCGCCTCGAGCAGCATCAGATGCTCTTTCAGGCTGGCGGGAATGCCCGCGGCGCGAAGCTCGTCGAGAAAGCCGAAAAACATGGGTGCTGGCGTAACCCGTCGGCGCGGCGGGCGCAATCACTTTACGTCAACGGAAAGCATGGCCGGATTAGGACGGGAGTGGACCCATCAACCTTCGCTACCGGGATGACGAAGGAGAGTGAATGACGGCTTCCACCCAAACGCCACCCTTTCCAATTCCCTCATCGTGCCTAAAAGTCCCTCTCCACCATATGAGGATTTTACATGCAGATCGCGGTTTTGACGTTCGACGGTTTCAACGAACTCGACAGCTTTGTGGCCGCCGCGATCCTGAACCGGCTGCGCGGACGCGGGTGGGCGGCGCATATTGCGGCGCCTACGCCGCAGGTCACCTCGATGAACGGGGTGACGATCGACCGGCAACAGCCGCTCGAATTCGCATCCGAAGCCGACGCGGTGATCGTCGGCAGCGGCGTAAAGACGCGCGAGATCGCGGCCGATGCGGTGATGCTCGGCCGCATCGGGCTCGATCCGGCGCGTCAGCTGGTGGGGGCGCAATGTTCCGGGACGCTCCTGCTCGCCAGGCTCGGGCTGATCGGCGACCTGCCCGCCTGCACCGACCTGACGACCAGGCCGTGGGTGATCGAAGCGGGAGTCGAGGTGCTCGACGCTCCATTCGTCGCGCACGGCAATGTGGCGACCGCCGGCGGTTGCCTCGCCTCGCAGTATCTCGCGGCCTGGATCATCGCCCGGCTCGCCGGACCGCAGGCGGCCGAAGAAGCGCTTCACTATGTCGCGCCGGTCGGCGAAAAAGCGTCCCATGTCGCGCGCGCGATGCGCCTCGTGGAGCCGTTTCTTGCCGTCGAGGGCGCGGCCTAGCATAGTCGGGGATCGAGCCGCGGTGGCGGGCGTCGCCGCCGCCGGGCGCCACTGCCGTCAGATTGCGCTTGCCATCGGCGCTGCAAATCCGGAAGAGTCGAAAGAAAACAGGGTCGCTTGGCATAGGGGGCAAAGCGATGGCACCGTTCAATTTCGGACAGCTCAAATTTCTGAAGGCGCTCACCGAGGCGCTGTTTCACGACGCGGAGATGGCGATTTCGGCCGATCAGGTGGTCGCCAACGTCAGCGATCTGTTCGCGAAGGTCGGCGGGACGAAGCTCGACGAGATTCGCCTTTCGCTGACCTTGACCGAGATCGCGCTCGGCCCGCTGTTCGGCCTCGCCAGCGTCGAAACGCGCGTCGAGCGCATCCGCGACCGGTTGCAGAATACGAACTTCGACCTGTTTCAGGATATGGGGCGGCTGCGCGGCATCATCTACGCCTGCTATTACGGTCATTGGCAGCCGGGTGGCGAGGACGAGAATGCCGCCAATCCGGTCCACGCGCAGATCGGCTTTACCTTGCCCAAATTCCGGGCGCGCGGCGCGGGAGAGGTGCCGATCGAACGCATCGACGGGCGCGAGATCGATCCGGCGCACGTCATCGGTGCCGCGGGGCTGGAGCAGGAATATGACGTGATCGTCGTCGGATCGGGCGCGGGCGGTGCGATTGCGGCCCACAATGCCGCGGCGCAGGGCTATAAGGTGCTGATCGTCGAGGCGGGGCCTTTCTATCCCTCGCCGCGCATCACCCATCACGAGCTCGACATGATCGCGCAGCTTTACAAGCATGGCGCGCTGCAGACCTCGACCAACCGCGATTTCGTGGTGTTCCAGGGGCGCTGCGTCGGGGGGTCGTCGACGATCAACAACGGCATCTGCCTGCGCGTCAACGAGCCGGGGCGCACCCACCCAGACGCACCCGACGTGCTCGCGCGCTGGGCGGCGATGGGCGCACCGATCGACGCCGCCGCCTTTCATGATGCTTATGATGCGGTGAAGGTGCGGCTCGGCATCGCCGAGATCGAGCCGCGCAGCGGGCGCCACAACGGCCCGCATCTGATGAACGGTTGGGCGACCTATGCCGCGGGCTCGACCAACCCGAAGGATCAGCGTGCGGTGTCGCACTGGTTCGCGAAGAATTTCGGCCCGCCGAACACCGCGACCGCCTGTTCCTATTGCGGCTATTGCAATTCGGGCTGCGCTTATGGCCGGCGGCTCGGCATGGCGCAGACCTATCTGCCCGACGCGTGCCGCGAATATGGCGCGCGGATCATCGCAGGGACGAAGGCCGACAAGATCGTCTGGCAGACCGCGATCGACGGCCGGCGCGAGGCCGAGGCGGTCAAGCTGGTGCTCCCCGACGGGTCGAAGACGCTGGTGCGCGCGCGCGTCGGGGTGATCGTCGCAGCGGGAACGATCGCCTCGTCGAAGCTGCTCGATCGCAGCGATATCGACGGCACCGGCAAACGCGTATCGCTCAACGTTGCCTCGCCGGTGGTCGCGCTGATGCCGGGCGGGGTCGGCGGCGATGCGTGGGACGAGGATCAGATGTCGAGCTATGTCGATTGCGGCGATTTCCTGCTCGAAAGCCACTTTCAGCCGCCGATGTCGATGGCGTCGCTGATGCCCGGCTGGTTTGCCGACCATCAGGCGCGGATGAAGCGTTATGGCCGCGTCCATTCGGCGGGCATCCTCTTCCCCGCCGACCGGCGCGGGCATGTGGACAATGGCAAGCTCAAGTTTCAGCTCGACCACGGCGAGGATCTGCCGGTGCTGCGCCGCGCGATGGCGACGCTGACCAAGGTGCATTTCGCTGCTGGCGCGCTCGAATGCTATCCGGCACTTGCCAAGGGCCAGGTGGTGACGCCCGATATGGACGTCGACACCTTCTTCGAAGACGCGATCCGCGAGGCCGACGACGTCACCCTGTCGAGCAGCCACCCGCACGGCGGCAATGCAATCAACGAAAATCCCGCGCACGGCATCGTCGATCCCGACTGCCGCGTCCACGGGACGACCAATGTGCTCGTCACCGACGCAAGCGTCTTCCCGAGCTGCATCCGCGTCAACGCGCAGTGGACGACGATGGCGATGGCGCAATATGCGACGGGGCGGGGCGATCCTTTCCGGTGATTTGAGCGGCCGCCCAGGCGGTTTATTTTGCTTCACGCAAAGGCGCAAAGGCGCGAAGGAATGGGAAGAGGTGCTCACACAAAGACACAAAGAGGGCGGCTCTCACCGGTCATCGCGTGACGGGATCGCGCGAGGCGCCTTTTTCATGGTCATCTGCGGCGATAAGCGTCCGTCGCCTGGTTGGCGCGACATCTTTGTGTCTTTGTGTGAGATTTTTTCTTCTTCGCGTCTTCGCGCCTTTGCGTGAAATACACTGGGGCCGCCCTCTCGCCTTCGACAACCGCCATTTGAATGGCTAAAGCCCGCGGCCATGAATTTCACCGTTGCCGCCCTTTATCGTTTCGCGCCGTTCGATGACCCCGCAACGCTGCGCCCGCCGCTCATCGACCTGTGCACCGCGCAAGGGGTGAAGGGCACGCTGCTGCTTGCGCGCGAGGGGATCAACGGCACGATCGCGGGAAGCGAGGCGGGCGTCGCCGCGGTGATCGACCATATCCGCGCGTTGCCGGACTGCGCCGATCTCGACGTCAAATATTCGACCGCCGCGGCGATGCCGTTCCAGCGGATGAAGGTGCGGCTCAAGAAGGAAATCGTGACGATGAAGGTGCCGGGCATAGACCCGGCGCGCGACGTCGGCGCCTATGTCGCGCCCGTCGACTGGAACGCGGTCGTCGATGATCCGGGCACCGTCGTCATCGACACGCGCAACGATTTCGAGGTCGGCTATGGCAGCTTCGATGGCGCGGTGAACCCGCATACCAAAAGCTTTGGCGACTTTCCGGGCTGGTGGCGCGAACACGCCGACGAGTTTGCGGGCAAACGCATCGCGATGTTCTGCACCGGCGGCATCCGCTGCGAAAAATCGACCGCCTTTCTGAAGAGTGAGGGCGTGGCCGACGTCGTCCACCTGAAAGGCGGCATTCTCGCCTATCTCGAACAGGTGCCATCCACCGAGAGTCGCTGGCACGGCAGCTGCTTCGTCTTCGACGAGCGGGTGAGCGTGGGGCACGGGCTGGTTGAGGTGGGGGAGAAGGACTAGCTGGTTGTCGGCTTTGGGATCGATTGCCGCCATTCCGACGGTTAGTGCGCGCTAAATGGCGGATTTGGGGTACCCCGTTGCCCTTGCCGTCTTCGGTTATCGCGAGCCGGGTCCGCGCCGTCGTTTCAAAGTTCAGTAAAGTTCAGCCTTGTGCGGCCGCCGATGGGTCGCGTTCGCTGAACAGCCGCGTCGGCTCCCGCCCGTATCCGCAAACCGGGCCGTGATCGCATTTGTCCACATATCGAAAGAGCCGGATGAAGGCTGGCACAGCCGAACAATGTAGGACAGCCTATTTCGCGGAGCATGTCCGACTTGGGGTGGAGAGCGGACATTGCGGCGGTGGCATCATAAGGTGATGCCCGGCGAAGGCCGGGGTCCATACGTCAGGCGCGGCGCTTGCCCGCTGGACCCCGGCCTTCGCCGGGGATCACCCAAAATATGCAGATATTCCTTTCGTCATCCCGGACTTGATCCGGGATCCATTCTTCCAACGTTGCGCCTAGTGGACCCCGGATCAAGTCCGGGGTGACGATAATCAATTGGGCAGCAATCGGTCGCGTGCCGACATCACCAGCCGCCGCCCCAATACTCGGCAATACCGCCGGCCGCGAAGCCGACGAGTATTGCAGCAAAGAATATGCCGTAACCTATCGCCGCCTTACGTCGATATCCGTGGTGTTTATCAAGCTTGCGGAACCCCGCCGCCCACATCGGTATCCAATAGCGGGTTCCGTAGAGATGCCCACCCAGCGCGACGAACCACGCGCAGATGAACACGATTTCCATGGCGCGGGCTAGAGGGCTCATTTCGATCACATAGCGCCGCGGGCAAACGGCAACAACCGGTCGTAACCGGACGTTGGCCCCCGACCGGTTTCAACCCTCCACCCGCGCCGTGCCATATTCGACCCAGCCGAACGGCCGCGGCGTTTTGGGCATATAGGCCGCGCCCTGCCGGTCGACTGCGAACCCCGCCTTTGCATAGGCGTCCGCGATCGGCCGCGTCAGATGGCAATTGCCGCCGATGCGCTTCCACAAGGGTTCGATGCGCCGCTGCCATTTTGCGACGCCGGCATCGGGCGCGCGGCCGTGTTCTAGGAACAGCGCGGTGCCCCCCGGCCGCAGCACGCGGCGAATCTCGCTGAGCACTGCCGCCTGGTCGGCGACCGAGCAAAGGGTGAAGGTGGTGACCACCGTGTCGAAGCGGGCGTCCTCGAACGGCATCGCTTCGCCGAACCCGCCCAGGATTTGCGCCTCGACCCCGCGCTCCCGCGCCGCCGCGCGGCTCATCGCGAGCAATTCGGGCGAGGGGTCGAGCCCGGTGAAGCGCGTCACGCGGCTCCAGTCATAAAATTCCATGTTGATCCCGCCGCCGCAGCCGAGCTCGAGCACCTCGCCCGCGGCACGCGGCACGACCTTGCTGCGCGCCTTCATCACCTGCCCCTGCGAGCAGGCGCCTTTGATGAGGCGCGGGACGATATGGCGGTCCCACCAGCTTGCCATAGGCGTGTCTCCCCTTGGCGCGCAGCCTGTCCCTTGCTAGCGCGCTTGGCAACACCCATCTCACGCTCCCCGCGCCGGAGCGGCGCCAGCGAAGGATCGTCATGCCCACCACCCACCACACCAAGATGCTCATTCTCGGCTCTGGGCCCGCCGGCCTGTCGGCGGCGATCTATGCCGCGCGCGCCGGGATGAAACCGATCGTCGTGCAGGGGCTCCAGCCTGGCGGCCAGCTCACCATCACCACCGACGTCGAAAACTACCCCGGCTTCGCCGAAGTGATCCAGGGGCCGTGGCTGATGGAACAGATGACCGCGCAGGCGACGCATGTCGGCACGTCGATGATCTGGGACACGATCGTCGATGTCGACGTATCGCAGCGCCCGTTCAAGCTCACCGGCGACGGCGGCGATATCTATCTGGCCGAAACGCTGGTGATCGCGACCGGAGCGCAGGCGAAATGGCTCGGCGTCGAGGGCGAGCAGGAACTGGGCGGCAAGGGCGTGTCGGCGTGCGCGACCTGCGACGGCTTTTTCTATCGCGGCAAGAAGGTGGTGGTGATCGGCGGCGGCAACACCGCGGTCGAGGAAGCGCTCTACCTGACGAACCACAGCGACGATGTGACCCTGATCCATCGCCGCGACAGCTTGCGCGCCGAAAAGATCCTGCAGGACCGACTGTTCGCCAATCCCAAGATCAAGGTCTTGTGGAACAAGAAGGTCGAGCGCTTCGTCGCGGGCGAGGGCACGGCGGGGCTCGTCGGGGTCGACCTGATCGACACGGTGACGGGCGCGGCGAGCCGCGAGCCGACCGACGGCGGCTTCGTCGCGATCGGCCACAGCCCGGCGACCGAATTGTTCCGGGGCAAGCTGCCGCTCGATGCCGACGGCTATCTGGAAGTGACGCCCGGCACCTCGCTGACCGCGATCCCCGGCGTCTTCGCCGCGGGCGACGTCACCGACAAAATCTATCGCCAGGCGGTCACCGCCGCGGGCATGGGCTGCATGGCGGCACTCGATGCCGAACGCTTCCTGGCCGAGGCCGAATATCACGCGATGGTGGACGCGTAAGGACCACGGGCGGCATCCTGCGTTATATGATATTGTGGGACGGTCCCCGCGTCCGATACCTACGACAGCCTTTCCATGATCCGCGCCGCCAGCCAATCGGCGTCGTCGCCGGCAAAGCTGTGCGACGGGCTGTCCCGGCGTTCGACCCGGATCGCGCCGGGGTGGCAGGCGGCGGCAAAGGCCTGCGCGGTCCGGTCGCCGGTCGCGAGCAGGATCGTCGCGGGGGATGACAGCGACGCCATCGCCGCGTCGAGCCGCGCGGCCAGACTCCCGGCTGCGAGGGGGGGCTTGCGCCTGCCGAGTGCCGACAGGCCACGGGCGAGCTTTTTGAGATCGACATCGCCCCGCAGCAACTGCAGCAAGCTCGCGGGATCCTTGAGCCGCGTCCAATAGCGCGCGCGGATCGCGGCGGCCGGGGGCAGGGCGAGCTCATCGCTTTCGTCCGCCTCGCTTTCATAGGTCCAGGGGTTCGCGAGGATCAGCGCGCCCAACGGGAGGGGCTGGTGGAGCAGCAGCGCGCTCGCGGCGTCGCAATTGCCGAAAGCGACGATACGCGTCACTTGCGGCGCCTCCTTGCGGAACGCGGCAATCGCAGCGGCGATGTCGGGGCCGCTCGCCTCGAAGCCGCGATTTTCGCCTTCGCTGTCGCCGATGCCGCGGCGGTCGAAGCGGAATACCGGATGGCCCGCCGCCGCGATCTGCTGTGCGAGCATTGCCATGCCGCGATGCGCGCCGCTGCGAATCTCGTTGCCGCCCGACACGATGAGGAGGCCCGTCGTGCCCGGCGCGTCATCGAGCGTCGCCGCGAGCGCGGCGCCTTCGCAGGCAAAGCTCAGATGACGCCGCATGACCGGCTCCATCCGATGATATCGTCGGCGATCGCGCGCGCCATCGCGGCGTCCTCACCGGGTTCGGCGCGTAGCCACAGCGGGGTGCCGGCGATCTTGTCTTCGTTCTTGCCGAGCGTCACGGTGCGCAGCGGTTCGACGGCACGCGCTTCAGCGTCGCCGAGTTGGGCAATCATCGCGGGAGACAGGCGATTGCCCGCGAGCAGCAGCGCGCCGGTCTTCGCGGCCTCCCGCAAACCCTCGATCGACGAGGCGATCCCTGCCTCGCGGTCGGCCGACACGCGGGCGCGCAGCAGCGTGCGGAGCAGCGAGGCGCCGTTGGCGGGCGCGAGACGCCACCATGCGGCGGCCTCCGCGTCATGGTCGATCAGGCAGCCACCGCGCAACGAGGCGACGATCAGCGGGCCATCGACGCCGCGCGCGACATCGGCGAGCGCGCTTCGCCAGCGCTCGAGATTGGCCTCGACGAGCGGAACGAGGCTCTCATTCTGTCCGGGGAGGTCGGGCAGCAGCGCGGCAAATTCCTCCGCTACGAGCGCGCGCATCGCGAGCACCAGCGTGCGCCGCACGCGGTTCGCTTCCTCGAATAGCGGCGGGATGAAAAGGACCGTTGCGCGCGGCGGCCCAGCGGGGGAGAGGCGAAAAAGCTGCTCGTCCATGCGCCCCGCGCGGCGGTCAGCCGCGAACCTTCCGCTCGGCGAAGTCGAGGAGATTGCCGTAGGTTTCGAATATTTCGCCCTCGACCTCATCATCGTCGATCAGGATGCCCAGCCGGTCTTCCATTTCGGTGAGCACGGTCGCGACCGCCATCGAATCGAATTCGGGCAGCTCGCCGAACAGGCCGCTATCGGCGGTCAGCGCCGCGGCGCGGTCCTCGCCCAGGCCGAGCACGCCGGCAAGCAGCGCGCGGAGATTGGCATCGACGGTATCGGTCACTCTCTTGTCCTCACTCGCGCCCGAGCATCGCGCGCGCAAAAGCCTTCAACGCCGGCCCCCATGCCGCGATGCGCGCCGGATTGAAAGCCTCGATATGCCAAAGCGGCTCGTGTCGGTTCATCCAGTCGCGCTTGTATGCGTCGTTGCCGGTGCCGAAGTCGACCCGCTGGACCCCATCGACCTCGATCACATGGCGGAACAGCTCGGCGGTGAGCAATGTGCCGGGCGAGGCTTTCAAACTGTCCTCGACATGCGCGAGCTTGTGGATGAAGGCGGTGCCCTCCTCGACGGTCCAGAATTGCGCCGCGACCGGAGCGCCGTCGATGCGCGCGAGCCCCATGCGAAAGGTGCCGCGCGCGCTTTCGGCCTCGGCAAAGGCGCGCAGCAGCGCCCGATCGCCCTCCTCGGGCTTCCAGCTCGCGGCATAGATTTGCTCGTAAACGGCCCAGGCGTCGGCGTCGAACGCCGTGCGCAATTCGATGTCGACGACGCCCTTCTTCGCCTTGCGCTTCACCGTATTCCGAAGCGCGCCGGGCCGGCTGTCCCACCACGCGTCATGCTCCATGCCGCCAAGGTCGAGCCAGTGGCGGTCGCCCTTGGGCGCGGCCGTCACCCACCAGCCGGCGGCGCGGAGTGCGGCCGCGATGCCGCCTTGCTCGGCATCGGCGACTGGATAGAGCGTCAAGCGCGCCGCTTTGCCGCGAAGGCGTGCGAACAGCTCGGCGAGCGCGGCCGGACGATCGCCTTCGCCGGTGTAGAGCGGCCGGATCGCGAAGCTGTACCAGTTGGCGAGGCCCGAATACCGGCCGGCCCCTTCGCGGCGCAGCGGCAGCCACGCGGTCGTTTTCCCCGCGCTTCCGCTGGCATCCTCGCGGCCTTCGCCAGCAAAGCCGTGCGCGGTCAGCAGGTCGAACCAGGGCGCGTGGTCGAAGGGCGAGGCGAAGCCCGCGCCGCGCGCTGCGGCGGGCAGCACGGCATCATTAGCGCGATCTTCACCGTTCCCTTGCATCGTGCGGCCCTCTATCACCACTGTCCTAACAGCCGATGACCGAACCGCTAAGCCCTCCGTCGTATCCGATCGACCATCTCGCCCGTCGCGGCGCGGCCGATGCGCCTGCGCTGCTGATCGGCGACGGTGCCATGCGCTTCGCCGAGCTCGACGCGGGCGTCGGGCGGCTGGCGTCGTGGCTGCTCGAACAGGCGGGCGGACCCGGCGAGCGTGTTGCGAGCTGGAGTGCGAAGACGCGGACCGCGTGCCTGATGCCGCTCGCGGCGGCGCGCGCCGGGCTGATCCATGTGCCGGTCAATCCGCTGCTCAAGGCGCCGCAGGCGGCGCATATTCTGGCCGACAGCGGTGCCCGGTTGCTCGTCACCAATGCAGCGCGCGCCGCCTCGCTTGGCGAGGGGCTGCCCGAAAGCTGCGCGGTGCAGGGTCTGAAGATCACCGAAGAAGTCATTGATTCGGGCGGCGAAGGGCTGCCGCCGTCGCTTGCCGAACCGGACGATCTGGCGGCGGTCCTCTACACCAGCGGCTCGACGGGGCGGCCGAAGGGCGTGATGCTCAGCCACGCGAACCTGTGGCTCGGGGCCGAAAGCGTCGCCTCCTATCTGAAGCTCGTCGCCGACGACCGCATTCTCGCGGTGCTGCCCTTGAGCTTCGACTATGGCCAGAACCAGCTGCTTTCGACCTGGTACGCCGGGGCCGCGGTCGCGCCGCTCGACTATCTGACCCCGCGCGACGTGGTGAAGGCGGTCGCGCGCCACCGCGCGACGACGCTCGCGGGGGTGCCGCCGCTGTGGGTCCAACTCGTCGAAAGCGAATGGCCCGCCGACATCGCGGCCTGCCTCAAGCGCCTGACCAACAGCGGCGGCGCGCTGACGCCGTCGCTGATCGACGCGATGCGCGACACCTTTCCCGCCGCCGCCATCTATCCGATGTACGGGCTCACCGAAGCCTTTCGTTCGACATGGCTCGACCCGGCGCTGGTCGCCGATCATCCGACCTCGATGGGCCGCGCGGTCCCGCATGCGGAGATTTTGGTCTGCCGCGCAGACGGGAGCATCGCCGCCGACGACGAGCCGGGAGAGCTCGTCCATTGCGGCCCGCTCGTCGCGCAGGGTTATTGGCGCGACCCCGAGCGTAGCGCGCAGCGCTTCCGTCCGGCGCCCCCCGCATCGGCCTGTGGCGGCACTGCCGTCTGGTCGGGCGATACGGTGCGGCGCGATGCCGAGGGGCTGCTTTATTTCGTCGGGCGCGACGATGCGATGATCAAAACCGCGGGAAATCGCGTCAGCCCGACCGAAATCGAGGAGGCAGCCACGGCATCGGGGCTGGTCTATGAAGCCGTGGCCTTCGGCGTCCCCGACGCGCGGCTCGGCGCGGCGATCGTGCTGATCGTGCGCGGCAAGGGGGATGCGGACCGCGAGGCGCTGGCGGCGCATCTGAAACAGAGCCTGCCCAATTTCATGCAGCCCAAGGCCGTCGAATGGCGCGACGCGCTGCCGCGCAACCCGAACGGCAAGCTCGACCGCGTCGCGATCGCGGCCGACTGGCAGGCGGAGGTGACGGCATGAAGCCGCACGGCCCGATCCCGCCCGGCTTTTCAGCGGGCGCCGACGGCATGCTGCTGATCGGCGGCGTGCGCGCCGACAATCTTGCCGAGCGGGCGGGGGATACGCCGCTCTTCGTCTATGACAGCGCGATGCTCGCCGCGCGCGTCGCCGAATGGCGCGCCGCGATGCCCGAGGGCGTACAGCTTCACTATGCCATGAAGGCAAACCCCTTTGCACCGCTCCTCGCCTTCATGGCGGATATCGTCGACGGGTTCGACGTCGCGTCGGGGGGCGAACTCGCGGCGGCACTGGCGAGTGGCATGGCGGCCGGGGACATCAGCTTTGCGGGGCCGGGCAAGCGCGACCGCGAGCTGGAGGCGGCGATTGCCGCGGGCGCGACGCTCAATCTCGAATCGGCCGGCGAGGCCGATCGCGCGCTCGCGATCGGCACGCGGCTCGGGATCGCGCCGCGGCTCGCGGTGCGCGTCAATCCCGACTTCGACCTCAAGGGATCGGGGATGAAGATGGGCGGCGGCGCCAAGCCTTTCGGGGTCGATGCCGAGGCGGTGCCGGCGCTCGTCCGGCGGCTGATCGACGCCGGCGCCGACTGGCAGGGCTTGCACATTTTCGCCGGTTCGCAGGCGCTCGACGCCGACGCGATCGCCGATACGCAGGCACAGACGGTCGCGCTCGCGGCGCGCCTCACAAATGCGGTCGGCACGCCGCCGCCGCTCGTCAACCTCGGCGGCGGTATGGGAGTTCCCTATTTCCCGGGCGACAAGCCGGTCGATGTCGCGAGGGTCGGCGCAGGGCTGGCCGAAACGCTCGCCGCGCGCGACCCGATGCTGGGGCCGAGCCGCTTTGCGATGGAGCTCGGACGCTGGCTCGTCGCCGAGGCGGGGGTCTATCTGACGCGGATCGTCGACCGGAAGATCAGCCACGGCGAAACCTTCCTCGTCACCGACGGCGGGCTCCACCACCAACTCGCCGCGAGCGGCAATTTCGGCACCGTCATCCGCCGCAACTATCCGATTGCGATCGCAAACGCGTTCGGCGCCGATCCGGTCGAGAGCGTGTCGGTGGTCGGCTGCCTCTGCACCCCGCTCGACCGGCTCGGCGATCAGGTCGCGCTGCCGCGCGCCGAGGTCGGCGATCTCGTCGCACTTTTTCAGGCGGGCGCCTATGGTGCGTCGGCGAGCCCGTCGGCCTTTCTGGGGCAGGGGCCGGCGCGCGAAATGCTCGTTTGAGACAGTCGCTTTTCGTTTCATAACGGGACAGGTTGCGACAGGCAGGGTTTGAACATAACCCAATACTAACGGTATGTTCACCCTTTCCGAGCATGGCTGAGCGTGACGCAATGGCTGTCGCCACGGGCATCCGCGCCGGGGCGGCTCCACCCCCGGCCGGTCGAAAGGTAAATGATTATGACGTCCTCTCCCGCGCATCGTGCCGCCCGCGCCGCGCTCGTGTCGGGCATTGCCGCTACCGTGCTCGCCGGATGCAGCACCGTGGCCGACGCGCCGCAGCTTCCGAGTGCCAATTTCGTCGCGAACCAGGAAGGGCCGGGCGAGGAATATATCATCGGGCCGCTCGACGAACTGCAGATCTTCGTATGGCGCAACCCCGAACTCGGCGGCAAGGTTCAGGTGCGTCCCGACGGGCGCATCACGACGCCGCTGATCACCGACCTCCCTGCGGTCGGCAAGACCCCGACGATGCTGCAACAAGACATCAAGCTCGCGCTCGGCCAATATATCAAGGACCCGATCGTCAGCGTCATCGTCACCAGCTTCAACAGCACCTTCTCGCAGCAGGTGCGCGTCGTCGGCGCGACCGAGAAGCCCGCGTCGATCCCCTATCGCGCGAACATGACAGTGCTCGATGCGATGATCGCGGTTGGCGGGCTCGGCGAATATGCGGCGGGCAACAAGGCGCGGCTGGTGCGCTTCGACAAGGGGACGGGCAAGCAGCACGAATATGCGCTGCGGCTCAACGATCTGATCAAGCGCGGCGACATCAAGGCGAATGTCCGCCTTCAGCCGGGCGATGTGATCATCATCCCCGAAAGCATGTTCTGACGACCGCCCGGACGCCATGATGCCCGCAAGGAACGACCCCCGCCGATGAACAGCCTCTACGACGAATTCCGGGTGGCGCTGCACAGCGTCTGGACGCGCCGCTGGCTCGTGCTCGCGGTCGCGTGGGGTATCTGCATCCTTGGGTGGCTGGCGATCGCGTCGATCCCGAACCGCTATGACTCGCGCGCGCGGCTGCTCGTCGACGTCAACCAGATCCTGCCCGACGACACGCCGGGCGGCCTTGGCGCACAGCAGCAGGTCGACCAGATCCGCGCGACGCTGACCAGCGCGGGCAACATGGAAAAGGTCGCGGTGAGCACCGGCCTGATTCCGACCGCAGCAGGCGAGCGCGAAAAGGCGGGCGCGGTCGCGATGCTGCAACAGAATATCAAGGTGGTGCCGCAGCAGGACAATATCTTCGAAATCACGTCGAGCATCGGGGTCGGCAGCCTGTCCGACGCCGACAATGCGAAGCTCGCCTCGGGCGTGCTCGACAGCCTGATCACCGTGTTTCGCGACGATCAGCTGCGCGGGGGGCGGATGGACGCACGCGAGGGGCTGAAATTCCTCGACGCGCAGATCGCCGACCGCGAAAAGGCGCTGCGCGAGGTCGAGGCGCGGCGGGCGACGTTCGAGGCATCGAACATCGGCCTCGTCGGTGGCGGCGCCGGGTCGCCGGCGCAGCGCGTCGATGCGATGCGCGCCGAGATCAACCCGATCGACAGCCAGCTCGTCGCCGCGCAGGCGGCGCTTGCCGCGGCGAACGGCCAGCTCGCGCAGACCCCGGCGACGATCAATGTTCCCGGCGCACCGACCACGGGCGCCGGCGTCGCGCGGCAGCAGCTTGCGGGCGCGCAGAACGAGCTGGCGCAGATGCGCGCCAAGGGACTGACCGATGCGCATCCCGACGTCATCGCGGTCAAGAGCCAGATCGCGGCGCTGAAGGCGCAGGCCGAGCGCGAAGGCGACAGCGGCGGCGGCAATGCGCAAAACCCCGCTTACGCCTCGCTCGCGGCGATGCGCGCCGAGCGGCAGGCGACGGTCAGCGCGCTCAGCGCACGCAAGGCGCAGCTGACGGGCGACATCGCCAAAATCACCTCGCAGCAGATCCAGAACCCCGGCGTTGCCGCCGAATATGACCGGATCAACGGCGAATATACCGCGCTGAAGGCGCAATATGACAAGCTGCTCGCGCAGCGCGAGCAGGTGCGGCTGCGCGGGCAGGTGCAGACCGAAACCGACGCGATCAAGGTCGAGCTGCTCGATCCGCCGTCGAAGCCGACGACGCCGTCGGCGCCGAACCGGCCGCTATTCCTGACCGCGGTGCTGCTCGCTGGGATCGCCGGGGGGATCGGCGCAGCCTTTGGCCTTGCGCAGATACGCACCAGCTATCCGACCGCCGCCCGGCTCGAACGCGCGAGCGGGCTTCCGGTGATCGGGTCGATCACCGAGGTCGTGACGCCCGAGCGCCAGGTCGAGCGCAAGAAGCGCCTCGTCTGGCTGGCGAGCGGCGCAGGCGCGCTGGTCGCGCTCTATGCGCTGCTGCTCGTCGCCGAATTCGTGCAGCGCGGGCTGGTCGCGTGACGGGGGACGAGGATATGAACGAACACCGCCCCTTCAAGCGCAAGCCGTCGCTGCTCGAACGCGCCGCCGACATGTTCGGCATCGATGCGGCGAGCGGTCCGACGATCGACCCCGCCGAGCTGCCGCCCGAACCCGAGAAGAAGAAGGGCAAGAGCGCGGCCAGGGCCGAGGCGGCCGAACCGGCGCTCCCGCCCGAGAAGGCCGAACCCGCCGCTCCCGCTGCTCCCGAAGTCGAGCTGGCGCCCGCGCCGTCGCCGCGCAAGGAGGTGGCGAGGGCCGCGCCCGCGATCGTTCCGGCGCGCCAGGGCAAGATCGATCGCGAGCGGCTCGCGGCGCATGGCATGGTCGTGCCCGGCGCACCCGTCACCGGGATCGCCGAAGAATATCGTATCGTGAAGCGCGAGCTCATCCGCAATTTTTCGGGCGCCGCCAACCGCCCGGTCGTTCCGCGCGGACACCGCGTGCTGATCGCGTCGGCGAACCCGGGCGAGGGCAAGACCTTCACCGCGGTCAATCTAGCGCTCAGCCTCGCGGTCGAGGCCGATCACGACGTCCTGCTCATCGACGCCGACATCGCCAAGCCGAGCGTGCTTTCGGTGCTCGGGCTCGACGAAGGGCCTGGGTTGATGGACGCGCTCGCCGACCCGCATCTGCCGCTCGGCGACTGCATGATCCAGACCGACATTGCGGGGCTGAAGGTGATGCCCGCCGGCGCGCAGCATCTGCACGACACCGAATTGCTCGCCTCGGCGCGGACCGAGTCGTTACTCGCCGCGCTCGAACAGGGCGCGCCGGGCCGGATCCTGATCTTCGATTCGCCGCCGGTGCTCGCGGCCTCGCCCGCGGCGGTGCTTGCGGGGCATGTCGGCCAGCTCATCATGGTCGTGCGCGCCGACGAGACGCTCGAATCCTCGCTGCGCGACGCTGTCGGGCTGATGGGCGCGTGTCCGCATATCCAACTGCTCCTCAACGGCGTGAAATTTTCGCCCGGCGGCCGCCGCTTCGGCACCTATTACGGGCAGGGGAGCGCGTCCTGATGCACGCGCGCCTCCGCTTTGCGCGTCGCGGTGCGGCGCTCGCAGCGCTCCTGCTTGCCGCGACGGCAGGTAGTGCGCAGGCGCAATGGTCGGGCGACGACGGCGCCGGCGACGGCGGCGCGCCGACTGCGACCCCTGCGGCGCCCTATGGCGGCGGCGAGGCGGAGGCGGGCAAGGCGCAGCGCCAGCGAACGGTCGATGTCACTCCCTATCTCGAAATCGGGCAGGTGCTGAACGTCGACCTGAAGAACGGCGGCGATGTCCTGACCTACACGACGCTCGCGGCCGGGGTCGATGCGGCGGTCGCTACCCGCCGCGCCGAGGTCGCCGCATCGCTGCGCTACGAGCATCGCATCGGCGAATCGGGCGGGCTTGGCGATTCGGACTTGATCAGCGGGCTGCTGCGCGCGCGGATCGAGGCGGCGCTCGGCTTCAATCTCGAGGCCGGCGCGCTCGCGACGCGCACGCGCGCCGACGGCTATGGCAGCGCCGACATCTTCCTCGCCGATGCCACGAACACCGCCGACGTCTATTCCTTCTATGCCGGCCCGACCTTCACGCGTCGGATCGCGGGACTCGATGTCGGCGCGGGCTATCGCTTCGGCTATACCAAGACCGATGTCGACACGCCCGGCGTGGCGACGAGCGGCATCCCGGAAGGGACGTTCGACAGCTCGACCAACCATGTCGCCTGGGCGAGCGTCGGCGCGCGGCCGGGCGACCTGCCGTTCGGCTGGCAGCTGTCGGGCGGCTGGGAGCGCGAGGATGCGAGCCAACTCGACCAGCGCTACGACGGCAAATATGCCCGCGCCGACGTGACCGTGCCGATCAGCTACAGCGTCGCGCTGCTCGGCGGGGTCGGCTATGAAGATATCGAGATCAGCCAGCGCGATCCGGTGCTCGACGACGACGGGCAGCCGGTGATCGATGCGGACGGCCGCTATGTCACCGACAAGTCGCAGCCGCGCCAGCTCGCCTTCGATACCGAGGGGCTGATCTGGGATGCCGGCGTGATGTGGCGGCCGAGCTCGCGCACCTCGCTCACCGCGCGCGTCGGGCGCCGCTATGGCGACACCATCTATACGGGCAGCTTCTCCTACCGCCCCGATCATGCGACGACGCTCCAGATCGGCGTTTACGATGGCCTGTCGAGCTTCGGGCGCGGTCTGTCGAGCGGCCTCTCGTCGCTGCCGACACAGTTCGACCCGACGCGCAATCCGGTCGACGGCAGCATCAGCCCGTGCGTTTTCGGGCAACAGGGTGGCGGCTGCCTGACACCGCAGCTTTCGAGCGCGACCGCGGCGCAATATCGGAGCAGCGGCGTGCAAGCGTTGCTCTCGTCGCGCTATGGCCGCTGGAATTATGGCGTCGGCATCGGCTACGACCGCCGGCGTCTGCTCGTTCCCGAAACGTCGGTGCTCGCCGAGTTGAATGGCGTGGTCGACGAAAGCTATTATCTCTTCCTGACCGCCGGCCGCCAGCTCGATGCCGATTCGAGCGTCAGCCTCACCGGTTTCGTCAACTATTTCGACAATGGCGCGCCGGGGGCGTCCGATGCGCAGTCGGCGGGGCTTTCGGGTTCCTATTCGCGGCGCCTGTGGCGCGGCCTGACCGGCACCGCCGCCGCCTCGCTCAACGCTTTCGACCAGGACGGGTTCAACAGCCAGCTCATCGGCTCGGCGTTGCTCGGCCTGCGGTATAATTTCTGATCCAGACAAGAGGATAGTCCGATGTACGATCAGTTCTATGGCTTCACGGGACGCCCGTTCCAGCTGACGCCCGATCCCAGCTTCTATTTCGAGAGCGGGACGCATCGCAAGGCGATGTCCTATCTCGGCTACGGGCTGGCGCAGGGTGAGGGGTTCATCGTCATCACGGGCGACATCGGCACCGGCAAGACGACGCTCGTCGGCCATCTGATGAACACGATCGATCCGAACCGGCTGACCGCGGTGAAGCTGGTTTCGACGCAGGTCGAGGGCGATGATCTGCTACGGCTCGTCGCCGAACAGTTCGGGATCGAATGGGAAGGGCAGAGCAAGGCCGAACTCCTGCGGTCGATGGAGCAATATCTGCGCGAACAGGCGCGCGCCGGGCGCCGCACCCTGCTGATCGTCGACGAGGGACAGAATCTCGCGATTTCGGCGCTCGAAGAGCTGCGCATGCTCTCGAACTTCCAGCTTGGCGGCCATTCGCTGCTCCAGATTTTCCTGCTGGGCCAACCCGAGTTCCGCCAGACGCTCTTTCATACGCCGACGCTCGAGCAGCTGCGCCAGCGCGTGATCGCGACGCACCACCTCGACCCGATGGAGCCCGAAGAGGTCGAGCCCTATATCCTGCACCGTCTCGGCAAGGTCGGCTGGACGGGCAACCCCAGCTTCAGTCCCGACGCGTTCGAGGCGATCTTCGACTATAGCGAGGGCGTGCCGCGCAAGTTGAACGTGCTGGTAAGCCGCCTGTTGCTCTTCGGTGCGGTCGAGCAATTGAGCCGCATCACCGCGCAGCACGTCCGCGAAGTGATCGGCGAGATCGAGGCCGACCGTGGACTCGATCAATCCGCGCTGGCGGCGCCGGTCGAAGAGGTGGCGCGCGCGTTCGAAACGCCCGCACCCGCTGCGCCCGACGCGCGGATCGAATGGCCGGTCGCCGAGCCCGAAGTGCGCGCCGGAAGCCGGGCGCCCTTCGCAGCGCCCGCGTCGGCCGACAGCCCGCTCGAGCCCGCACCGGCCACCGCAGATCAGCCTGCTGCGGCGGCCATCGCGCCGGCTTTAGCGCCGCTCGACACGGGCGAGATCGACGCGCTCAAAGAGCAGATCGCGAACCTCGAAACGCGGCTCGTCGAGCAGGATGCGGCACTGCGCCGTGTGCTCGATCTGCTCATCGAGTGGGTCGAACGCGATCCCGAAAATGCGCCGAACCCCACGAAATCAAAGGTGTGGGCGGCCTGACCCCTTTTCGGCTATGGAAAAGTCGGGCGGAGGTGTGCGGCGATGCAGAACGGCCTGTCGGTCGATGTCGAGGACTGGTTCCAGGTCGGCGCCTTTGAGCGCGCGATCAGCCGCGCCGACTGGCCGGCGCTCGAATGTCGGGTCGAGGCCAATTGCGACGCGGTACTCCAGATCTTCGCCGATGCCGGGGTCACGGGCACCTTCTTCACGCTGGGCTGGGTCGCCGAGCGCTTTCCGGCGCTGATCAAGCGCATCGTCGCGGCGGGGCACGAGCTTGCGAGCCACGGCTATGACCATAAGCGCGTCTTTACGCTCACCGCCGACGAATTTGCCGCGGACCTTGAAAAATCGCGGGCGATCCTCGAGGATCTGGGCGGCGTGCGGGTCCGCGGCTATCGCGCGCCGAGCTTTTCGATCGATGCGCGCACGCCATGGGCGCACCCGATCCTTGCCGAACAGGGCTATGCCTATTCGTCGAGCGTGGCGCCGGTCGTCCACGACCATTATGGCTGGCCCGAAAGCCCGCGTCATGCGTGGCGCCCGCTGCCCGACAGCGATCTCGTCGAATGGCCGGTGGCGACCGCGCACGTCGCGGGGCGCACGCTCGCGGCGGGCGGCGGCGGCTTCATGCGGTTGCTGCCCTATCGTTTCACGCGCTGGGCCATCGCGCGCATGAACGCCGAAGGGCATCCGGCGATCCTCTATTTCCATCCGTGGGAGATCGATCCCGACCAGCCGCGCGTGACCGACGCCTCGGCCCGATCGAAGCTGCGGCATTACAGCGGCCTGTCGGCGATGGCGGGCAAGCTGAAGCGGCTGCTGGAAGACTTCGACTGGACGCGCGCCGACGCGCTGCTGCCCGCGCAGCAGGAACGGGCGATCGCATGGCGTCCTCCGGGCGCGCATCCGGCGGCGGCGCGCACGGGATGGACCGGCGAGGTCGATTGGGACCATATTTCGGTCGATCGGCTCGCCGGCCCTGCCGAATGGGACGATTTCGTCGCTGCGCGCGAAGCGGCGACGCCCTTTCACAGCCGCGCCTGGTGCGAGGCGATCGCGCGCGCGACGGGGCACGAGTGCCATGTCCTCGCGGCGCGCGACCGCACGGGGGCGCTGACCGGCCTGTTGCCGCTCCACCATGTCCGCTCGCCGCTGTTCGGCCGCGCGCTCGTCGGCAGCGGCTTTGCCGTCGACGGCGGCATCCTGGCGGGCGACGCGCCGACGATCGCGGCGCTCGCCCACGCCGCGGTGGCCGAGGCCGAATATCGGGGCGCGCCGTCGGTCGAGCTGCGCGGCGGGCCGGTTCCCGAGGCCGCCGGCTGGCGCCATGAGGACGGCGTCTACGCCGGCTTCGCGCGCGACCTTGCCGCCGACGATGACGCCGAACTGCTCGCCATCCCGCGCAAGCAGCGCGCCGAGGTGCGCAAGGCGCTGGCGGGCGACCTGACCGTGACGACCGGGGCGGGCGAGGCCGAGCGGCGCGATCACTACCGCGTCTATGCCGAAAGCGTCCGCAACCTCGGCACGCCGGTTTTCCCGAAGGCGCTGTTCGACGCCGTGCTCGATGCATTCGGCGATGCGGCGGACATCGTGACCGTCCGGGACAGGGGGGAGGCCGTTGCGAGCGTGCTCAGCCTCTATTGGCGCGGCACGGTGATGCCCTATTGGGGCGGCGGCACCTTTGCCGCGCGCGGCCTGCGCGCGAACGAGCGTATGTATTTCGCGCTGATGGGCCACGCGCGCGCGCGCGGCTGCACGCGCTTCGATTTCGGACGGTCGAAAGTCGGGACGGGGGCCTATTCCTACAAGAAAAACTGGGGCTTCGAACCGCAGCCGCTTGTCTATGGGTGTTGGCTCGCCCCGGGCAAAAGCGCGCGCGATACCAACCCCAACAGCGCCAAATATCGCTTGCAGGTCGACCTGTGGAAGCGGCTGCCGCTGTGGGCGGCGAACCGGATAGGTCCCGTGATCGCGCGCGGGCTGGGGTGATGGCCGAAATATTGTTTCTGGCCCATCGGGCGCCCTGGCCCCCGGATCGCGGCGACCGTATCCGCAGCTGGCATATGTTCGAGGCGCTGGCCAAGCTTGGGCCGGTGCATGTCGCGGCATTGGCCGACAGCGCCGCCGACGCCGCGATCGCGCAGCAGAAAATGGCGCCGCTGTGCAAGACGCTGTGCATCGAAGTGCGCGCCCGGTCGCGCCCGCTCGCGCTGGCCGAAGCGCTGCTGCGCGGGGCGCCGGTGTCGAACCGCCTGTTCTGGAACGCCGCGCTCGCCGAACATGTCGGCGCGCTGCTCGCGCTGGGGAGGGTCACGCACATCGTCGCCTTTTCGGGCCAGATGGCGCAATATCTGCCGCCGCGCTTCGACGGGCCGGTGCTGATGGACTTCGTCGACGTCGATTCGGCCAAATTCGCCGCCTACGCCGAACAGGGCGAGGGCTGGCCGATGACCTGGGTGCACCGGCGCGAGGCGAAAAAACTCGGCGAATGGGAAGCAAAGGTCGCGCGCGCGGTCGATGCCAGCCTGTTTGTCAGCGAGGTAGAGGCGGCGCTGTTCCGCAAGCAGAGCGGGCTCGGCGGCGACATCGCGCTGGCGGTCGAAAATGGCATCGACACCGACCGCTTCGATCCCGCGGCGACCTTTGCGCCGGTGGGGGAAGGCGAAGGGCCGCTCGCTGTTTTCACCGGCCAGATGGACTACCGCCCGAACATCGACGCGGCGCAGTGGTTCGCGGGCGAGGTGCTGCCGCTCGTCCGGCGGCGCCATCCCGGCGCGCGCTTCGCGATCGTCGGGCGCGCGCCGACCGACGAGGTCCGGCTGCTCCAGGCGCTGCCCGGTGTCACCGTCACCGGCGAAGTGCCCGATGTGCGGCCGTGGCTCGCCGCTGCCGATGCCGTCGTCGCCCCGCTTTTGCTCGCGCGCGGGGTGCAGAACAAGCTGCTCGAGGCGATGGCGATGGCGCGGCCGGTGGTTGCGAGCGCCGCCGCCGCAGCGGGGATCGATGCCGCCGCCGGCGAACATCTGCTCGTCGCCGAGGGGGCCGAGGCGATGGCCGCTGCGGTGGCCCGGCTGTTCGACGACCCCGCGGCGGCGGCGGCGATGGGCGCGGCGGCGCGTGCGCGAATGATCGAGCGCTATGGCTGGGACGCACGCCTCGCGCCGCTCGGCCCGCTGCTCGGGCTGCCCGAATAGTGGCGGCGCTCGCCGAGCTCGCCAGCCCTTGGCGCTGGGTGCGTTGGCAGCGGCATCTCGCCGCGCTCGCGGGCCTTGTGGCGGCGATGTTGACACTGTTTTTTCGCGACGCCGCCGATATGGCGGGCCTGTGGTGGCACAGTTCGACCTTCAATCATTGCCTGCTGATGCTGCCGATGATTGCGTGGCTCGTCGCGCTGCGCGTGCCGCAGCTGCGCGCGCTGACCCCCGCCTGGTGGGCGCCGGCGCTCGGCTGGATCGCGGGCGCCGGCTTCGTCTGGCTGGTCGGCGAGGCGGCGGGCGTCGCGCTGTTCCGACAGCTCGGGCTCGTGCTGATGCTGCAGGGCGCGGTGGCGGCGACGCTCGGCGCGAGGTTGGTCCGCGCGCTGCTCTTTCCGCTCGCCTATGCGCTGCTGCTCGTGCCGTTCGGCGAGGAACTGGTGCCGCTGCTCCAGACCTTCACCGCGCGGATCAGCGTCGCGCTGCTCCACCTGTCGGGCCTCGCCGCCGACATCGAGGGCGTATTCATCACCACCCGCGCGGGCTTTTTCGAGGTGGCGGAGGAATGTTCGGGGGTCAATTTCCTGATCGCGATGCTCGCCTATTCGGTGTTCGCCGCCCATCTCTGCTTTCGCAGCGGGCGGCGCCGGTTGATCTTCGTCGCCGCGGCGCTCGCGGCGACCATCCTCGCCAACGCGCTGCGCGCCTATGCGACGATGCTCGCCGCCGAAATCTGGGGGATCGAGGCGGCGGGCGGGATCGACCATATTGTCTATGGCTGGATCTTCTTCGGGCTCGTCATCCTGATCGTCATGCTCATCGCGCGGCGCTGGTTCGACCGGCCCGCGAACGACGCCGCGGTCGATGTGCGCGGGCTCGAGGGGGTGCCGCGTTTCGTAGGCGCGGGAGCGTTTGTCGTTCCGGGCGCGCTGGCGATCCCGCTGGCCTTTGCCGGCTGGGCGGCGCTGGTCGGCGGGCGTGCGGCGCCGCTGGCGCCGACGATGCCGCTCGCGGTGCCGCCGGGCTGGAGCGAAGCGCCGGGCGAAGGGACGCCGTGGCGACCGCGCTTCGACGGCGCCGACCAGCGGCTGATCCGCCAATTCGTCGATGCGCGGGGGCGCCGCGTCACGGTCGCGATCGGCGGCTATGAACGCCAGGACGAAGGGCGCGAGGTCGTCGGTTTCGGACAGGGCGCCGCCGATCCTGACGGGCGCTGGATGTGGAGCGCGGCACTGCCGGGCGTCGATGGCGGCAAGACCGAGCGGTTGCTGCATCCGGGGCCGCTGCTGCGCGATGCGGCGACCTGGTATGTCGTCGATGGCCACGCGACGGGCAATCCGCGCGCGGCGAAGCTCGCCGAATTGAAAGCGCGCCTGATCGGCGGCGATCCGCGCGCGCTGTCGCTGATCGTGACGAGTGAGGCGGGGCAAGGCGGCCGCGCGGCCATTGCCGATTTCGTCGCGGCGTCGGGCGGTGCGCAGGCGATGGCTGACCGCGCGCTGAAACTGCGCTAGGCCTCGGTCCCATGTGCGGCATCGCGGGCATCTTTCACCTTGAAACGGCCAAGCCCGTCGATCCGGCGCGGCTGCGCGCGATGCTGCATCCGATGGCGCATCGCGGCCCCGACGGATCGGGAACCTGGACCGCGCCCGGCGTCGGCTTCGGCCATTTGCGCCTGTCGATCATCGACATCGCGGGCAGCCCGCAGCCGATGGCGAGCGACGACGAAGCGGTCACCATCACCTTCAACGGCGAAATCTATAATTTTCGCGAATTGCGCGCCGAATTGCAGGATCGCGGCCACCGCTTCCGCACCAGCGGCGATACCGAGGTCATCATCGCGGCGTGGCGGCAATGGGGCCCCGAGTGCCTGTCGCGGCTCAACGGCATGTTCGCCTTTGCGATCCACGACCATCGCCGCGGCTGCCTGTTCCTCGCGCGCGACCGGCTGGGGGTGAAGCCGCTGCACTATGTGCGCCTGTCCGACGGGTCGCTCGCCTTTGCATCCGAGCTCAAGGGGCTGCTCCGCCATCCGTTGCTGCGGCAGGAAGCGAATCTGTCGGCGGTCGAGGATTTTCTGGCGCTCGGCTATGTCCCCGACGACAATTGCATCGTCGCGGGGGTGCAAAAGCTGCCCGCCGGCCATTTTCTGCTGCTCGAGCGCGGCAAGGGGGTGCCCGCCCCGACCGGCTGGTGGTCGCCCGACTTTTCGAACCGCATCCGCGCGAGCGAGGGGGAGGCGGCCGAGCATCTCGTCCACCTGATGCGCGCCGCCGTCGCCGACCGCATGGTCGCCGACGTGCCGCTCGGCGCCTTTCTGTCGGGCGGCGTCGATTCGAGCGCGGTCGTCGCGCTGATGGCCGAGGCGAGCCGCAAGGCGGTGAAAACCTGCACGATCGGCTTCGACCAGGCCGCGCTCGACGAGACCGCCTATGCCCGGCAAATCGCCGAGCGCTTCGCGACCGACCACCGCACGCGCACCGTCGCCGCCGCCGACTTCGCGCTGATCGACCGCATCGCCGACCTGTTCGACGAACCCTTCGCCGACGCGAGCGCGCTGCCGACGTGGCGCGTGTGCGAACTGGCGCGCGAGGAGGTGACGGTCGCGCTGTCGGGCGACGGCGCCGACGAGGCGTTCGCGGGCTATCGCCGGTTGGTGTTCCAGCATCAGGAAGAGCGATTGCGCGCGATGATCCCGCCCGTCTTGCGGCGCGGCCTGCTCGGTCCGCTCGCGCGCGTCTGGCCGCAGATGGACTGGGCGCCGCGCCCGCTCCGCGCCCGCGCAACGTTCGCGAGCCTCTCGAAGAGCGGGGCGGAGGGCTATGCCGAAGCCGTGGGCGTCACCGGGCCGGCGCAGCGCGCGCGCCTGTTCAACGGCGCGGCGAAGGCAGCGCTCGGCGATCATGTCGCCGAGGAACGCTATTGGCGCGCGATGGCCGAAGCGCCGGCACGCGAACGGCTCGACCGTGCGCAATATGCCGACCTCAAGATCTGGCTGCCGGGCGACATCCTGACCAAGACCGACCGCATGAGCATGGGCGTCAGCCTCGAGGCGCGCGAGCCGCTACTCGACTACCGCCTCGTCGAATTTGCCGCGGCGCTTCCCGCATCGATGCGCGTCAGGGGCGGCACCGGAAAGGCGATCCTCAAAAAGGCGATGGAACCCTATCTGCCGCGCGATATTCTCTATCGGCCCAAGATGGGGTTTGTGACGCCCGTGTCGCAATGGTTTCGCGGGCCCCTGACCGCTCAGGCGCGCGCGCTTTCGACCTCGTTGACGCTCGCACGCTCGGGCTGGTTCGACATGGCCGAGATCGAACGGATCGTCGCGGCGCACCAGTCGGGGCGGCGCGACCATGGCCGGCTGATCTGGCAATTCTTCATGCTCGAAAAGTCGCTCGCGAAATTGTTCGGGATATAGCGTATCGCTCTCAAGATTGCGGCATGACCCGGTGAAATCGCCACCACCTCTTAACGCTTCGCGGCTAGGCTGACCCGATGACGGTCCACCCCGCTTTCCCGGCCGCCGAGCCCGCCGCCCCGCTGGCGGTGCGCGTCGTCGATCCGCTGTCGCTTTCGGACGACCTCGCCGCGGCATGGGACGCGCTCGCCGACGATGCGAGCGAGCCCAACCCGTTCGCCGAGCGCTGGTGCCTCCAGTCGGCGCTGCACCTCCTCGATCCCGAGCGTCAGGCGCGGCTCGTGATGGTGCGCGACGGCGAGCGCGGTCCGGTAATCGGCGTGATGCCGCTCGCGCCCGCGCCGCGCTATGGGCGGCTGCCGCTGCGGCATGTCACCGGCTGGGCGCATCCCAACCATTTCCACGGCGCCCCGCTGGTCCGCGCGGGCTTTGAAAGCCTGTTCTGGTCGATCCTGCTCGGCTGGTGCGACGCGGCGGCGTGGGCGAAGACGCTCGTCCAGTTACCCCGGCTCACCGAGGACGGACCGCTTCACAGCGCGCTCCTCGAGGTCGCGCGGCTGCGCGGCGGTGCGGCCGCCGCGGTCCACCGCGAAGAACGGGCGCTGCTCGAAAGCGACCTGTCGCCGGGCGCCTATTGGGACGAGGCGGTCCGCGCGAAGAAGCGCAAGGAATTGCGGCGGCAGGCGAGCCGCCTCGCCGAAGAAGGGACGGTCGTCCTTCGTCGCTGGCAGGCGGGCGAGGCGCTCGATCCGTGGATCGACGCGTTCCTGGCGCTCGAAGCGCGCGGGTGGAAGGGGCGCTCGGGCTCGGCGCTCGCCAGCCACAGCGATACCGAGGCCTGGTTCCGCGCCATATTGGCGGGCGGCGCCGAGGCCGGAAAGCTCGACATGCGCGCGCTCTATCTGAGCGAGCGGCCGCTCGCGATGCTGATCAATTTCCTGTGCCCGCCGGGCGGCTTTTCGTTCAAGACCGCGTTCGACGAGGATTATGCGCGCTTTTCGCCGGGCGTCCTGCTCCAGCAGGCCAATCTCGACCTGCTGGGCGACGATCGTATCGCCTGGGTCGACAGCTGCGCGGCACCCGGGCATCCGATGATCGACAGCATCTGGCGCGAACGCCGCCGGCTGGTGTGGATCAATGTGCCGCTCTCGGCCGCGGCCGATCGCTGGCGCTTTCGCGCGCTGGCGCGGGCCGAAAAATTGTGGCGGCGCTGGAAACGCCCTTCGGCTATGGCGGATCGGGAACAGGATCCGTCATGACGATGCACCAGCCGATCGCCGCGCCCGTCTTTCCCGCCGACGCGCTCGAGCGGATGGCGGCGCTCTATCCCTCGCAGGCGGGCGCGCTGCGCCACAGCCTTCCCGACCATCCGCTGCTGTCGCTCGACGCGCTCGCGGCGCTCGGTGAAGACCTGCCGGCGGAGCAGGTTGAATATAACCCGGGCGACCTGCCCGTCGGCATCCGGCCGGAGGATGTCCCTTCGAACGGGCTGTCGATCGGCGAGACGATCCGCACGATCGACCGCAATCGCAGCTGGGCGGTGCTCAAGAATATCGAGAGCGAGCCCGCCTATCGCGAGCTGCTGATGCGGCTGCTGGGCGAATTGAAACCCGTGGTCGAGGCGCGCACCGGCGCGATGCTGACGCCGCAGGGCTTCATCTTCGTCTCGTCGCCCGGCTCGATCACCCCCTATCATTTCGACCCCGAGCACAACATCCTGCTGCAGCTGAGGGGCAGCAAGGTGATGAACGTCTGGCCCGCGGGCGACGAGCGCTTTGCGCACCGGATCGAGCATGAGCGCTATCATAGCGGCGGCCACCGCAACCTGCCGTGGCAACAGGCCTTTGAGGGGCATCAGCGGCGCGTGCCGCTCGCACCCGGCGACGCGGTGCTTGTCCCGGTGATGGCGCCGCACTTTGTCGCCAATGGCGATGCGCCGTCGATTTCGCTGTCGATCACCTGGCGCAGCGAATGGAGCTACCGCGAATCCGAGGCACATGCCGCCAATGCCCTGCTACGCCGCATCGGCTTCGACCCGGCGATGCCGCCGCGCTGGCCCGATCATGCGCGCACGAAGACGATCGCCTGGCGCATCGCGCGCAAGCTGACTCTCGTCGGTTAAACACCGCGTTGCCTTCGCATATTTTTCCACTAGTGTCGGCGGAAATGGGGCGGGGGCTACTATGACATTCAGGGCTTTTGGCGCGTTGATCGCGGTCGGGGCGGCGAGTTTTTTCGTGCTCCCGGGATCGGCGGCCGAACCGGAAGCGGCACCGGCCGCGGAGGCGATCGACCAACGGCCGCCACTGATCGCGACCGAAGCGTTCGCGCATCTGCCCGACGTGACCGAAGCGAAATTGTCACCCGACGGGCGGCGCTTTGTATTTCGCGGACGCCAAAACGGACGCGAGCTCGTCGCCTACCGGCTGGTGAAGGGAACCGAGGTCGGCACTATCGAGATTCCCGACAAGGTTGATCTCAACTGGGTTCGCTGGGCGGGCAACGACCAGCTGTTGATCAGCATCGGGCGCAATGTCCCCTATTTTGGCGAGGAAGCGCTGCAGACGATGCTGATCGTCTATAATCTGATCGACGGCGCCGCCAAGCCGCTCGTGCGCGACGGGCAGGGACTCGAGGGCGACGATGTCCTGTTCGTCGACCCCGACGGGCGATATCTGCTGCTGTCGATCCAGCGCACGCCCTATGATTATCCGTCGGTATTTCGCGTCTCGCTGCCCGACGGCGAGATGACCGAGGTCGTCAAGCAGAAGGAACCGATCTGGGAATGGTTCGCCGACGACGCCGGCATCGTCCGCGCCGGAATGGCCTGGAGCGCGGGCCGGGTAAAATTCTATTACCGGCGCGCGGCCGACGAGAAATTCAAGATGATCGGCGCGGTCAAGCCCGATGATGAGGAGGCCTATTTCGATATTGCCAACATCGTAACTGGTTCGGACGACGGTTATGTGCTGAGCGACAAGAAGACGGGGCGCCAGGCGCTTTACAAATTCAACTATCGCACACGTGAAATCGGCGATCTCGTTTATGGAAGCGACCGATATGACGTAGACTATTATTGGCTGAATGCCGCCGGGACCATGCTCGAAGGTGTGAGCTATACCGACGATCGCGATCGCGTCGAATGGTTCGACACCGAATCCAGGAGGCTGCAAGCAAAGATCGACCGCGCCATTCCCGACTTGCAGGCGTGGATCACGTCGCGCAGCCGCGACAACAAGCATATGCTGATCATGGCGACCGCGCCCAACGATCCCGGTCTCTATTATTTCCTCGATCGCGAGACGAACGAGATGTCGCCGATCGCGGTGCGACAATATGGATTGCCGCAGGAGCAGTTGGCCGTGACCAGGGCGGTCAGCTACACGGCACGCGACGGCACGGTGATTCCGGCGTTTCTGACATTGCCCAAGGGGCGGGCAGCCAAGGGGTTGCCGCTGATTCTTTATCCGCACGGCGGGCCTTATGGAGTGCGCGATCGGCTCGAATATAATCCCGACGTGCAGCTATTCGCCAATCGCGGCTATGCCGTGCTCCAGCCCAATTATCGCGGATCGGGGGGCTATGGCACTGCATTCGGCGATGCCGGCATCGGCCAGATCGGGCGCGCGATGCAGGATGACCTCGACGACGGAATGGACTGGCTTGCGGGGCAGGGCATCGTCGACAAGGCGCGCGTGTGCATCGTCGGCGCCTCCTATGGCGGCTATGCTGCGCTGTGGGGCGCTATCCGCAATCCCGAACGCTATCGGTGCGCAGTGAGCTTCGCCGGTGTCGCCGATTGGAAATCGATGCTGCGTTACGACCGGCGCTACCTGACCAAGAAGGCGAGCGCGAGCTGGAAGTCACGGATTACAGGCGAGGGCGATCTCGACCTCGACGCTGTGTCGCCGACGCTTCAGGCCGGTCGCCTGACGCGCCCGCTATTGATCGGGCATGGCGAGGACGACAGCAATGTGCCGATCAGCCAGTCGAGGCGTCTCGTCGCCGCACTCAAAAAAGCCGGCACGCCTGACTTTGAATATGTGACCTATGAAGATGAAGGCCACGGACTCGAAGATCCGGCGCACCAGAAGGACTGGTACGACCGGCTGGATGCATTTCTGGCGAAGTATAATCCAGCCGATTGAGAGACAGCTTTCATTTGGACGCATTTGGAGCTATGGGCGCGCATCCAAATTTTTCGAGCCCATAGAGGATTGATGGCGAAAGAAGAACTTCTCGAAATGCGCGGCCAGGTGGTCGAGCTGCTGCCCAACGCGATGTTTCGCGTGCGACTGGAAAACGACCACGAGATTCTGGGCCACACCGCCGGCAAGATGCGCAAGAACCGCATCCGCGTGCTGGTGGGCGACGAGGTGCTCGTCGAACTCACCCCCTATGACCTGACCAAGGGTCGGATCACCTATCGCTTCAAGTGAGCGGCGCGGCGACCATGCCCGCGCTCGTTCTCGCCTCGACCTCACCGCGCCGACGCGAACTGCTGGCGCGGATCGGGATCGAGCCGACCCGCATTGCGGCCCCCGACATCGATGAAACGCCGAAAAAGGGCGAACTTCCCCGCGCCTATGTCGCGCGGCTTGCCGAGAGCAAGGCGCTCGCCGTCGAACGCGCGGCGGGCGAGGTCGTGCTTGCGGGCGATACGACCGTCGCGGTCGGACGCCGCATTCTCGAAAAGCCAGCCGACGAGGCCGATCTGCGCCGGATGCTCGCGCTGCTGTCGGGCCGGCGGCACCATGTCTGGTCGGGCGTCTGCGTCGTCGGCACCGATGGCAAGCCGCGCGTCCGCGTGTCGGACACCGTCGTCGCCTTCAAGCGGCTGACCGGCGCCGAAATCGACTGGTATGTGGCGAGCGGCGAGGGGATGGGCAAGGCGGGCGGCTATGCGATCCAGGGACGGGCCGAAGTGTTCGTGCGGTTCCTGTCGGGCAGCCATTCGAACGTCGTCGGCCTGCCGCTGTTCGAGACGCGCGCGCTGCTGACCAGCGTCGGAGTGCCGCTTGGCTGAATGGCTATATGACGCCGGCATCGGCGAGACGCGCGCGGCGCTGGTCGAGGACGGCCGGATCGTCGAGGCGCGGATCGAACGCGCGAGCGACGGGCCGCGCGTCGGCGCGGTGCTCGGCGCGCGGCTGGTCGAACCCGGCAGGGTCGTGCTCGACGCGCCGGGGGAGCCGATCGCGACGCTGTCCGGGGCACACGGCCTGTCGCTCGGCAGCGGCGTCACCGTCGAAATCACCCGCATGGCGCTGCGCGAGCGCGGCCGCGACAAGCCGGCGCGCGCGCGCCTCGCCGACGAGGGCGCGGCGCTCACCGATGGCCCCGATCTTCGGGCGCGGATCGCGGCAACCGGCGCGCCGGTCGTCGAGATGGCGCCGAACGATCCCGACCGGCTGGAAGAGGCGGGGTGGTCCGACCTAGTCGACCGGATTCGGGCGGGACATTGGCCCTTCGCCGGCGGCGCGCTGTGGATCGACCCCACACCGGCGATGCTGCTGATCGACATCGACGGCGAGGGCGATGCGCTCGACCTCGCAAAAGCGGGTGCGGCGGCGGCGATCGACGTCGTGCGCTGCTGCGACGTCGGTGGAGCGATCGGCATCGACTTTCCTTCGCTGGCCGGACGTGCCGACCGGCAGACGATCGACGCGCGCGTGGATGCGCTGATGCCGCAACCCTTCGAACGCACCGCGACCAACGGCTTCGGCTTCATGCAGATCGTCCGGCGCCGCAGCCGCCCGTCGCTGATCGAGCAGGTGCGATTCGACTTCGTGGCGACCGAAGCGGCCGAACTGTTGCGGCAGGCTGTGCGCGCGGTCGGCACGGGAACGCTGCAACTCGTCGCGCGTCCGGCCGTTGCCGACCATATCGCCGCGCGCCGCGACTGGATCGACGCCTTGCAGGCGCGCGTCGGACGCCGCGTCGAGATCGTCGCCGACGCGCAAGTCAAAGGAGCGGGCCATGCCCAGTGAATCGCGTGCCAAATCGCGCAAATGCCCGCTGTGCGGCAAGCCGCGCGACGAGGCCTATAAGCCCTTTTGCAGCCGCGGCTGTCGCGACCGCGACCTCAACCGCTGGTTCGACGAAGACTATCGTGTTCCCGCCGAACAGGCGCCCGACGGCACGATGGAGACCGACCGCTACGACGAGGATTGAGGGGTATGAAATTGGTCCGAAAAGACGCTGGACACGGCGCGGCACCCTGCCTATAGCCGCCGCTCGCGAACAGGCCTCGGCCTCGCAAATCCCGTGCCCGGGTAGCTCAGTTGGTAGAGCATGCGACTGAAAATCGCAGTGTCGGTGGTTCGATCCCGCCCCCGGGCACCATTACCTTTTTTCAGGACGTTCGAGAAAATCTCAAAACGTCCGGTAAGTCACTCCGAATAAATGAATTTATTCGCCCGCCTCGTCGCGGGGCGTCGCTTTGCATCCCAGCCTCTTTGCGCACAGATTTGCGGTAACTATCGCAGGTGAGCAAAAGGAGTTACCGACATGCTCAGCGCCGCAGCCGTCGGGCACGCCCGTCCGCAGGCCTTTCAGTACAAGCTCTGGGACGAGCGCGGCCTCTATCTTCTCGTGATGCCGAACGGCGCCCGCTACTGGCGCTTCAGTTACAGCTTCGCCGGCAAGCGAAAGACGATTTCGCTGGGCGTCTATCCCGACACCGGCCTCGCGATGGCGCGCGACAAGCGCGAGGAAGCGCGGCGCCTCGTTGCGGCGGGCGAAGACCCTTCGGCTGCGAAACGTCAGCACACGGCCGCGCTCCAGCTTCGGCAGACGGGAAGCTTCGACGTCGTCGCCGACGAATATATCGAGCGGCTTCGGCTCAAGGGCAGGAGCGAGTCCACCGTCGGCAAGAATATCTGGCTCTTCAGTCATGTGCGTCCCGCGCTCGGGCGGCGGCTGATGTCCGAAATCACCGCGCCCGATCTGCTCACCACGCTGCGGAAAGTCGAAGCGCGCGGGCGCTATGAAACCGCGAACCGGCTTCGCGGCACGCTGAGCTCGCTCTGGCGCTACGCGATCGCAACCGGCCGCGCCGACCGCGATCCCGCAGCCGATCTGCGCGGCGCGCTCATCACCGCGCCGGTGAAGCACCGCGCCGCGATCACCGACCCCAAGGCGGTCGGCGGGCTTCTGCGCGCGATCGACGGGTATGAAGGCAGCGTCATCGTCCGGATCGCGCTCCAGCTCTCGGCGCATCTCTTCACCAGACCGGGCGAGCTTCGGCTCGCGGAATGGAACGAGTTCGACTTCGAGGTCGGCGTGTGGACGATTCCCGCCGAACGCACGAAGATGCGCCGGGCCCACAAGGTGCCGCTGACCGATCAGGTCGTCACGCTCTTCGAGCAACTCGACGCGATTACGGGCGAGGGGAGGCTGCTCTTCCCGAGCGTCCGCTCGGCGGATCGGGCCATGTCGGACAATACGCTCAACGCCGCGCTCCGCCGTCTCGGATACGGGCAGGATGAAATGACCGCGCACGGGTTCCGCGCCATGGCCGCGACGCTCCTCAACGAATGCGGCGAGTGGCACCCCGACGCCATCGAGCGGCAGCTCGGGCATGTCGAAGACAATGACGTGCGCCGCGCCTATGTCCGGGGCGAGCATTGGGCCGAGAGGGTCCGGATGATGGCCTATTGGTCGAACCGTCTCGACAGTCTCAAGACGGAAGGAAAGGTCGTCGGGCGGCGCTTTGCGCGGTTTGGGAACCGCGGCAGAGCCAGAGTCAGCGCCGGGTAATCTTGAAGGCGCCGCCCGATGGGGCGGCGTCGGCAACTGGGCGCTGATGTGAGCAGCGGGAACTGACTGCGTTCGGCGCATATCCCTCTCAGGCGTGCCTGAGCCTTCGCTCCTGGGACTTCGGGTCTTGATCGCGCCGAATTTTGCCACTGCGGGATCTGGCCGATCGCGGACGAGGCGATTTCAACAGGCATTTTTTGCTCCGTGATGTCACAGCGGCGGGCTCTCGCTCGTCAGGCATGGTGACGCCGATGTCGGCATGGTAAGAAAGGTAGATCAGATGAACCGGTTGAATTGGTCCGAAGTCGCCCCCGCCGGAGCCAAGGCGCTGTACGGCGTACACCATTATGTCACCAACAACACGGCCCTCCCGGCAGAGCTGATCCATCTTGTCTTCCTCAGGGTCTCACAGATCAACGGATGCGCGCATTGCATCGATCTGCACACCCGGGACCTTCTCAAGACCATGCCGATCGACAAGATCGCCCTGCTTCCGGTGTGGAACGAAGTCCCGCACCTGTTCCCCGACCAATATCGCGCAGCGCTTGCCTGGGCGGAGGAAGTCACACTCGTCAGCAAGACACATGCTTCCGACGAGGCCTATGCAGCAGCAGCCGAAGCATTTGAGCCGAAGGACCTCGTGGACCTGACGATCGCGATTGCAGCGATGAACGCGTTCAACAGGCTGGGCGCGCCATTCCGTCTGCCGGTCGCGTCCAAGCCCTGAGGCGTGAGCGCAGCTTCTTTTGGCGTGGCGGTACAATATCAGTTCCGCCAGTCAGGCTAACCGCGCCAGGCGACCCAGGAGGGCTCTTCCTTTCAGGAAGCATGGCTCTTCAACTCACGCCCGTCCGATCTCGATCGGGCGGGCGTTCATTTCGGTGAATCAGCGTTAGATGGCCGGAACCGGAAGGACAGGTTTGGAGCGGAGGACAAGCATAGCTGTCGCTCGAGAACCGTCAGCGTGCGGGAGATAGTCGAGCTGCCGCCGTATCAATGTCCAAAGATGCCAGGGTGATTCATCCATGTCCCTCATATTGCCGAAACACGTCACGCTCGCAGCTAGTGCGAAACTCGCCCTCCGATATTGGACCGCGATTCCTTGACAAGTCGCAGTCTGGGCTGGAACTCCTCACGTCGCGCAGCCGCCATCCTCTAGCCTGCGAACCTGCCCCGCCGTGCCTTGATCGACTCTCTGCCGCTTCCACAAAACAGGTTGCGACGCTCAGTTCTCGTGACCGACGAAATCTCGTTTCGAATATTTCGTTTATTGCATTTGTTGCGTTTATGCGCTATATGACTCATGTCCCGAAGGAGAAAGACAATGGGTACCGTGGCTGTAAATATGGAGGAACTGCATCAGCCGAGCGTCGAGGAAATCGAGGCTGCCCGAAATGCTGCGCGACAGCTCGTGAAACTCGACCGGGGTCGCACGGTGAGCTTCGTGCCGGAGCAGGACGGCAAAGGCGATGCTCCGGAGCCTATCAGCATTCCGGTCAATATCTTTCGCACGATCATCACGATGCTCAAGGAAATGGGCAACGGGAATGCCGTCGCGGTGGTACCGGTCAGCGCCGAACTGACGACGCAGCAGGCGGCCGATCTACTCAATGTGTCGCGCCCGCATCTCATCAAGCTGCTCGAGCAGGGCGAGCTCAATTTTCGGATGGTCGGCACGCATCGCAAGCTCCCTGCGCGCGACGTACTCAACTATCGCGACAAAACGACGGCCAAGCGCCGGGAGGCCCTGACGCAGATGGGCGACATCGACCAGGACCTCGGCCTGATCGATGACGAGCAGGTGGGGAGCCGCGATTAGATGCTGATCGGGCGTTACTCCGCGTTCCTCGACGCCAACGTTTTGCATCCTGCATTTCTGCGGGGGGCATTGCTTTGGTTTGCGGACGAACGCCTTTTTCGACCCGTCTGGTCGGCGCATATTCTCGCGGAATGGCGCAGCAGCGTCGAGCGGCGTCGAAAGGAACTCGACCCCGCCGCCCTCGATCGAATGCAGGCCGCTGCTGTGCAGGCATTTCCCGATGCCGAAGTCTCTGGCTATGACGCCTTAATCGAAGGCCTGTGGCTCCCCGATCCCAACGACCGGCATGTTCTGGCCGCTGCGATCGTTGGGCGATGCCATGGCATTATCACCACTAATCTGAAGGATTTTCCTGAAGAGGACGTGGGACGATATTCGATGGAAATCATCCATCCCGACGACTTCATCGTGAACATCATTGATCTCGAGGAGAATCGCGCGCTCGCTGCATGCAAACGCCATCGCGCCGCGATGTCGAAATCGCTTCCAACCGCCGACGACTATCTAAACCAGTTCGAACGGAGCGGATTGATCCAAGCCCATCAGCGCCTGATCGGAAGAAGGGATCTTCTATGAAGAAATGAGGAGGCCCGGCGACGACCGGACCTCCCCAAATTCCTCGTACAGATTGCGGTCCCTGTGCGGGAATTGCGCTCCATCAGAGGTTAGCAACCGTCGCAATAGCACGGCTTTGTATGGACGCAAGGTTAAGGACCGCTTCACCGGGGGGGGCGACTTCCTCCCATTTTGAAGAAGGAAATTGGACTATGTCCAACAAGAAAGTGCCTACGCAGACCTCGCACCGCAGCTCGCGGACGGGTCAGTTCGTGACGGAGCGCTATGCCAATCAGCATCCGAGCACGACCGAGCGGGAACGAATCAAGCATCCCGAGCGGAAGTAATGACGGGAAGGGTCGGCGCGTCGCGCCGGCCCTTTTCATAAGCGCCATTGGCGTGACCCGTTTCAGACCGAAGGATAACTCGATGAGCGACAGAACTCCGAAACATAGATCCGTGACGCCGAAAGCACCGACCGGCGATGGCGGCGGTGCGAACAACAGCCCGCGGGCGCCGTCGTCGCCACCCCCTTCCAATCCACCCCCGCCGCACAAGGGCTGATCGAAATCGTCACGCCGCCTTAGTAGTCTCCTGGGGAGACGAAGGCCGCTGCGGGGCATGACGGATCGTGACCCGCCTGACTCGGCTCGCCGGCACATAGGTAATGCGGACGCCTTCGCTCGGATGGCGGATGCCGGGATTGTCGCTCGATGTCCCGTCAGGCTCGATCTCCTGCGTAACGTAAAGAGCGACATCGCCATTTGCCCCAAGCGTGCAAGGGCCGAAGGGGTCGTCAACGAAGGGACGTGTGTCGGCACACGTCAGCCACGTCCCGTCGTCGAGAAGGACAGCGATTTGCGATACAGGATGCCGATTATTCTGCAGCGCGATGGTTGCCCAGGCGCTCGGCATGTCGTCGGCCCAGCTTACGTCCAGCCCCCGAAGTGAAGAATGCAGGGCACGCACACCCCAACGGCGCCAGATTAACCCTGTCGCGACCGACGCCCCGAAGGCCACCGCAATCGCGAGCGGTGCGTGCCACTCTGAAGTCAGGAACAAGACCAGCGTAGCGACAAGACCAAATGCGGTTGCGCGAAAGGCGGTGTCGATCCCCTTGTGATGATCGCGGATGCCTGAATAGGCAAGAATGTAGGCCGTGTATCCGCAACCTAGAGCGACCTGAATCTGCCAAGGCAGAGAAAGCAGTTTTTCGTCCATCGTGGTGACCAATATCACAGAGATGAATATGCTTGGCCCAGAATGTTCGTTAGAGACAACTCGTCTATTGAAGCGTGGCTATCCCTCTCCAACGCTAAATGCGTTGCACAGCGCGCAATTTCAGCATCGTAGCTTCGAGGCTCCCATCCGCATCTGGATAAAAAGCTCTCAGTCCCGTTTTGATAAATGCCCGCTCTTCAGGGTACGCCGAAGCACCTTGAGCGAGTAATCGGAGGTGCAATTCTGTCGTAAACTGGACGCGCGTGGCTGCCGAACTATGAAAATTTGGGGCAGTGCGAATTTCCCCTCCCATCGCCCCGAGGTATTGCATCGGTCCTGGCCATCGGACGTCAGGGCGAGGGTCGAAAACGCCTTGAGACCGATGACAGGTGTTTCCCTCTTACCTCTGCATGCCAGATTGCCCAGCCGCAATAATTTCGGGCTGTCTGAATGCGCCGTTCTGCGACAAGGTCACGCCCAAGTCTTAAAGCCTCATCCCTCGTTCGTCTCGTCTCGGACCGTCACTACCGGGCAGACAAGCGTGGTAATGGCGAACTGATATGGTTCGTAGGGCAGGTGATGAGCGCATTCCGCTGCACCACTGCGCCTCGCAGTTCCCGTGATGGCCACCCGGCTGCACCGTCTCGAAGTCAACGCGATACCATTGCCGGCGACGGGCGATTGGACCTGAACCGGCGCGGCGCCGCGCGAAAGTGCGGACTGCGCGATTATGTCCCCGCGTGCTGCGCACGCTCCTCGCGGCCGCTGCGCTTCAAATAATCGCGCCGCCGCACTCCTCCGCTTCGCTGCGGCCCTTACAGGTTCGCGCGGCACCTCATGCGCCGGCTCCTGGTCCGCCCATGCCGCAGGGATGGTCCCGCGGTACATTCAAGGAGACGATCAATGGCAGCCATCGGCTTTGTGAACGGCACCATCGAAAAAGGTTTCGTGGGCCAGCTCAAAACCCTCTCGGTCCGCGCAGCAATCGAAATCCGGACCAACCGCTCGAAGGCGGGCGACGTCCAGCCCGATTACCGGGTTTATTCCGAGGGCGTCGAGATCGGTGCCGGCTGGATCCGCGTCGGCCAGGCATCGGGCGAACCTTATGTGTCGCTGAGCCTCGCCGCACCCGAGTTCGGACCGCGCCGCCTCTATGCGAACCTCGGCCGCGCCGCCGGGCAGGACAGTGAGGACGGCTACGCGCTCATCTGGAATCCCGCCGACTGAGGCGGACTTCTACCCCGCGCCGCTATGCGGCGCGGGGCCTTGCCGCGTCTGGCGCCTTAGCTGTCGTCCCGCGGAAGATCCTTGATGGTGAACGAGATCGGGTTGCGAAGCCAGATATTGACGTGGGACTCGCGCCATCCGCAGCAGCGCTGGGCGAGCTTTTCCTGCGGCGGGAAGGTGCCCGCGCTGATCTTGCGGTAGATTGTGGCGCGGCTGAGACCGGTCCGGTCGAGCACGGCGCCAAGCCTAAGGAAGCGGTCGGGGGGAAGAGTTGCCATGGGATTTTCCTCCAGATTTTGGCGTGGATTGTCCTCTCACCGCGCGAAGATCGATGCCCGCCTCCCGCCGGTCAATTGCGTGAGACGGCCGATTGCGCCGAGATACCGCGAGCCGCCGTGGAGACACACTTCGACGCACTCGACAGGACCCCGGCGGACGACCCGATCGGAACCGGAAAATTGCCTCCAAAATGGCTCTTTCGTCGGCGACGGGTGAGGTGAGACCGTCTGCGACGGTCGCGCCCGCAAAGGACCGCGCCGACTCGGCGCGGGCGTCGTTCTGTTTTCGATGGTGATGTTCATGCGGTCGCCGCTCGCGCGGCGGCGTTGTCGGTCCCGGCACGGGCGGGGACGGAGGGGGGCGTCACTCGCCTTAGCCCCGCCCGGCCGGGCCGCAACCCTGCGGGTCCTTCATTGCATTGCGGTCCTGCGGATGCAGCCCGGCCGATCATGCGGGTCTGCCGGCTCCTTCCTGCCGCCCCCGCCCGCCCCCGTCCGGGCCGGGGTGCGGTGGCTGGAAGGAGAAAGGATATGCGCAAGGAACGGAAAGAGCGGGCGAGCCTCTATTCGGAGGTCACAAACCGGATCATCGCGGAGCTGGCAGAAGGGCGGCTGCCCTGGGTGCAGCCGTGGGACAGCGCGGCGTGCGGCTGCACCATGCCGCACAATGCCGGAACGGCGCGCAAATATAGCGGCATCAATGTGCTCATCCTGTGGGCCGAAGGTATCGCGCGAGGTTATGCGTCGCAGCGTTGGCTCACCTACCGGCAGGCGGAAGCCTCGGGCGGCAATGTCCGGCGCGGCGAAAAGGGCACGGTCATCTGCTACGCCGACCGCTTCACGCCGAAGGCCGAGGCCGAAGCGGCGAGGGGAGAGGATCGCGAGGCGCGGCAGGTGGCGTTCCTCAAGCGCTTTGTCGTGTTCAATGTCGACCAGTGCGAGGGGCTTCCCGACGACTATATTGCGCCGATGGTGAGCCCCGATCCGGTGCTGGCGATTGCCGAGGCCGACGCGCTGATTGCAGCGACTGGCGCGCGGGTTCAGATCGGCGGCGCCGAGGCCTTTTATAGCCCGAGCCATGACTTTGTGGCGGTGCCGCCGCAGGCGGCGTTCCATGAACCGATCAACTGGTATCGCACCGCGCTGCACGAGCTTGGCCATTGGACCGGCCACAGCAGCAGGCTCGATCGCGATCAGACGGGCGGGTTCGGATCGGAAGCCTATGCCAAGGAGGAGCTTGTCGCCGAGATGGCCGCCGCCTTCACCTGCGCGTCGCTCGGCATCGCGCCGACCGTGCGGCATTCGGACTATATCGCCTCGTGGCTGTCGGTGCTGCGCGGCGACGAGAAGGCGATCTTCCGCGCCGCGAGTGCAGCAAGCAAGGCGAGCGATTATCTGCTCGCCTTTGCAGGGGACGGCCAATGAGGCGCCGCGATCTCTCAGCCGTCACGATCGAGGACATGGAGCGCCGCATGGCGATCGCGCTCGGCAAGATGAGCAAACGGCAGAGCGATATCTTCATGGCGATCCGCTTTGATGATGCGTCCTACGAGGCACTGGCGGCGCGCCATCGCATCACCGTCGAACAGGTGACCCGCGACTTTGCCGCCGCGCTTTGCATGTGGTCGCGCTGCCTGCATGCGCGGTTCCCACGCCTGGTCTGGCCATGGCTTTGATGCGCGCGGGACCCGATGGCGCTTGCCATCGGGTCCCGCGCCTACCTAAGGTTGCCGCAATGCGAACCGGCCTCGATCATCTTCCCGCCTCCAAGCAGCGCGAGCTCGCCGATGTCGTGCGCATCCTGTTCGAGGAGTTCGAGACCGCGCACGCGCGCGGCAACGCCGACTGGAACCGCAAGGCGCGGATCTTCAAGATCGTCCTTTATGGGAGCTATGCGCGCGGCGACTGGGTCGATGACCCGGTCGGCGGCTATCAGTCCGACTATGACATTCTCGTCGTCGTCAACTATGAGCGGCTGACCGATTTTGAGCATTGGTCGGCGGCCGAAGACCGGCTGATGCGCGAGGTGACGATCAGCCACAACCTCACCGCGCCGGTGAGCTTCATCGTCCATTCGCTGAAGGACGTGAACGCGCAGCTCGAACGCGGGCGGCCGTTCTTCATCGATATCGTCGAGCAGGGCATCGCGCTCTACGAGGCTGAAGGATACGAATTTGCGCAGCCGCGCAATCTGCCCGCCGATGAAGCGCGGGTTGAGGCACAAAAGAATTTTGATAGCTGGTTTGAAAGCGCTGCGCGCCGCTCAGAGCTTGCTCAAACCGCGCTTGCGAAAGGCTACCTCAACGAAGCTGCGTTCGATTTTCATCAAGCGACCGAGCGCTTCTACCACTGTACCTTGCTCGTGCTCTCGCTCTACAGCCCTAAATCTCACCGCCTCAATTTCCTGCGCTCGCAGTGCGAGCAGATCGCGCCCGCGCTGGTGGAAGCCTGGCCGCGCGACGACAAGTTCAGCCGCCGCTGCTTCGAGCTTTTGCGGCTCGCCTATGTCAACGCGCGCTACTCGCCGCACTACAAGATCAGCGCCGAGGAACTCGCCTGGATCGGCGAGCGCGTCGCGGTGCTCGAAGGTCTCGTGGAGACAATTTGCCGCGATCATATCGCGGCGCTCGGAAGCGCAGACCGCGCTGCCGAATAGGGAAGGGCTGAATGACCATTGCCGCTGAGATCGAGGCGCTGATTCAGCGCCTCGAAGGCGTCGCGATCTGCGATGACTGCATAACCGACCGGCTCAATCTGTCGGTTCGCTCGCAGGCTAATGTCGTGACGCGCAACCTCGGAAGCGCTGGAGGCTACATACGCGAGAAGCGGCCCTGCGGGGTCTGCAACACGGTCAAGACTTCGACGTCGCATTGTGGCTGACCCCATCGCCGAAAGCGCGCGTTCCGCGCCGATGCCATCGCTGCAATTGCTGCTCGCGCGCTTCGCCGCGTAGCGTGGCAGCGGCTTCGACGAGTAGCCCGAGAATGACCGCGCGATCATCGCCGGTCAGCTCGACGAGACCGGCCTTGGCGACGAGCCCGCCGAGTTCGATCAGCTGGCGCGTGCGCTCGCGGCGCTTCACCTGCCATGTCCGCGTGTCATGCCGCGCCCGCTTCGCCTGAACGCGGTTCCGCGCCTGCACGGTTCGGCGATGTGCCGCCCGCGCTGCGGCCAGCGCCCTTGCGAGCGCGGGCGCCGCCCGTGCGAAAGAAACTCGCGCCGCTCTTGCGCCACGCCTCCTTCCGCACCGCGTCGGCGCCGACGGCCTCGAGGAGCGCGCCGGCGAGCTCTTCGATCGTCAGCGCGTCGGCTCGGCACGCGATCACCAGCTCGCCAAGCTGCCCTTGCTTCTTCGTCTTGAGCGCCTTCGCCTTGTCGGTCAGCGCCTGGAGTTCGGCGTCGTAATCGCGGGGTTTGCGCATCGTTCGTCCTTCCATTTGTGCGGGTCGGACGAACCAGCTATGGCAAGTCTCACGCGGCGACAAGGCGCTGAAATCTCACGAGATGACCTGATCCCGAGCGCGATAAAATCGTGCGAGGGCGCGCTTATACGTCGTGCCGACGGGCGCTTTTTGCCGTAAATGATTTGCCGCCATGGCGATCTATCATTTCTCGGCCAAAGTCATTTCGCGCGCCGCCGGCAGCAGCGCGGTCGCCGCGGCGGCTTATCGTTCGGCGGACCGGCTGCACGACGAGCGGCTGGGGCGTGCCCACGACTTCTCGAACAAGGCGTGCGTCGTCCACAGCCAGGTCCTGCTGCCCGACGGCGCGGACGAACGCTGGCGCGACCGCGAACGGCTCTGGAACGACGTCGAGGCGGCCGAGCTTCGCAAGGACGCGCAGCTCGCGCGCGAAGTCGAGTTCGCGATTCCCCGCGAGATGACCGAGGAGCAGGGCATCGCGCTCGCGCGCGACTTCGTCGAGCGCGAGTTTGTGACACGCGGGATGATCGCCGATCTCAATGTCCATTGGGACGTGGGCGCCGACGGACTCGCGAAGCCGCACGCGCATGTGATGCTGACGATGCGCGAGATCAAAATTGGCGAGGATGGCAGCGCCGAGTTCGGCGTCAAGGTCCGCGAGTGGAACCGCACCGAGCTTCTCACCCATTGGCGCGAAGCCTGGGCGGAACATGTCAACGAGCGCCTCGCCGAACTCGATCTCGATGCGCGCATCGATCATCGCACCCTGGAAGCGCAGGGGATCGACCTCGAACCACAGCACAAGATCGGCCCGGCGGCTTCGCGCATGGCAGGGCAGGGGATCGAGGCCGACCGGCTTGCCGAGCATCTCGAGATCGCGCGCTCGAACGGCAAGAAGATCCTCGCCCATCCCGAAATCGCGCTCGACGCGATCACCCACCATCAAGCGACGTTCACCAGCCGCGATCTTGCGATGTTCGTCCACCGGCACAGCGAGGGCAGGGACCAGTTCGATGCGGTGACGGCGGCGGTCCGATCCTCGCCCGAGCTCGTCGCGCTTGGTCGCGACGGACGCGGCGAACAGCGGTTCAGCTCGCGCGCGATGATCGAAACCGAACAGCGCCTCGAACGCGCGACCGCATCCCTCGAAGCGCGCCGCAATCATGGCATTGCCGAACGCCACCGCGAGCGCGCGCTCGCGCTGGCCGCCGGGCGCGGGCTCGACCTCTCCCCCGAGCAGCGCGGCGCGCTCGAACATGTCACCGGCGCGCGCGGGATCAGTAACGTCATCGGCTATGCCGGAACGGGTAAGAGCGCGATGCTCGGCGTCGCCCGCGAGGCGTGGGAGGCGGCGGGCTACCAGGTGCAGGGCGCCGCGCTGTCGGGGATTGCCGCCGAAGGGCTCGAGCATGGGTCGGGCATCGCGTCGCGCACGCTCGCGAGCCTCGAGCATCAATGGGGGCAGGATCGCGACCGGCTGACGAACAAGCATGTGCTCGTCATCGACGAGGCCGGCATGGTCGGGACGCGCCAGCTCGAGCGGATCGTGTCCGAGGCCGAAGCGCGGGGTGCCAAGGTCGTTCTCGTCGGCGACCCCGAGCAGCTGCAGGCGATCGAGGCGGGCGCCGCGTTCCGCGCCGCCGCCGAGCGCCACGGCGCGATCGAGATCACCGCGATCCGGCGGCAGCAGGAGGAGTGGCAGCGCGAGGCGACGCGCGAGCTCGCCACCGGGCGGACGGGCGAGGCGATCGGCCGCTACGCCGATGCGGGCTTGGTGCACGCGGCCGACACGCGCGAAGCGGCGCGCGCAGAACTGGTCGATGCCTGGGATCGCGACCGGCAGGCGCATCCGGAGGCGAGCCGGATCATCCTCACCCATACCAACGACGAGGTGCGCGCGCTAAACCAGGCGGCGCGCGGGCGGATGCGCGCGGGCGGGGAGCTCGGGAATGACGTCGCGCTGCGCGTCGAACGCGGCGATCGCCGGTTCGCGGCGGGCGACCGCGTCATGTTCCTCAAGAACGAGCGCGGCATGGGGGTGAAGAATGGCTCGCTCGGCACCGTCCAGAGCGCGAACCAGGTCCGCATGGCGGTGATGCTCGACGATGGCCGAAGCGTCACGTTCGACGTGAAGGACTATGCCCATATCGATCACGGCTATGCAGCGACGATCCACAAGGCGCAGGGCATGACGGTCGACCGGGTGCAGGTGCTCGCGACACTGGGGGTCGACAGTCATTCGACGTACGTCGCACTGTCCAGGCATCGCGAGCGCGTCGATCTTTACTATGGCCGCGACGATTTTGCGAATCGATCGAAGCTCGTGCACGCGCTCAGCCGCGAGCGCGGCAAGGATATGGCGAGCGATTACCGGGGGCCGGAACCCGCAAAGGCGGCCGAACCGAAGCGTGGCATGTTCGACGGGCTGAAGCTCACGCGTCCGCTCGACATCGCGCACCCGGCGCGTACACCGGTGGCCAAGGCGCCAGCGCCATCATTCAGCCATATCCGGATCGATGCGCGCGCGCTGGAACCCGGCCCCATGCGCTCGCCGCTCGACAAGGCGGTGGCGCGCTTCGCGCGCGCGGCGGGCAGGCTGATCGAGGTCAAGCGCGGGAACCGTGAACCGCTCCTCCACGAGCAGCGGGCCTATCAGGATGCGGCGCGCGCGTTGAACACCCTGCGGCCCGGCGCCGCCGCCGACCTGCGCGCGGCTCTTCTGGCCGACGACCGCCTGATCGCCGATGCCGCGAAGGGACGGACCGCCGATGCGATCAAGGCGATGGATCGCGAGTGCCAGACGCGGATCGAGATCGCGGGGCGCGCCGACGGGTTCGTCGAGCGATGGTCGAAGGAGGCGGACCGGTATCGCAAGCTCAGGCAAGGCCCCGATATCACCGCCTCGAACAAGGCGCGCGCCGGTCTTGCAGATATGGCGAAGAGCCTGGAGCGCGATCCGCAGCTCGAGTCGCTGCTTCGCGGTCGCCGCGCCGAGCTGGGCCTGAAATCTTCCGGGACAGGTTCGCTGTCTCACGATCTCCAGCAATGGCTCGGCCGCTCGCGCGACCGGGGATTGTCGCTCTAGGCAGGCACCATGTCAGACAATGCACGCCCCCGATCCGCCGACCCCGCCGAGGCGTTCCACGCGCTGCGCGGTCAAATCGCCCTCATGCAGACGGCGCTCGAGGGCTTGACCGCAGCGCGCGAGAAGATGCCCGACTACACCGACGAGCTTCGGCGCATGGTCGAATATCTTCGCGGGCTCGATCGCCGGCTTGCCGCGATCGAAGAACAGCCGGCGCTCAAGATCACGCCTGCGGACTTCGCGGCCGAGATGGTCCGCAGCAGCGTGCAGGCCCGCGCCGAAGACAGCCGGCTCGTCCAGCAAAGCCAGCAGAATGTCGTGACCATATACGCGCAGCTTCGCGAATTGGTCCGGCAAGCCGACGGCGCCGCGGCGCAGCGGATGCGGTACTATTATTGTGCCGGCGGGGGCGTGGTTGCTGGAGCCGTGTTTGTCATGCTCTTTCTGAAGGCGTTTGGTTGAGGCCGGTTTGCGCCCCAATTCGGCCATTCCCGACTCAATTAATTTATGTCTGAAAGCAGCCCTTCAGTTCAGGCGAACCATTGCGCATGACCATGCCACTGCGCGTACGCCTGATCGGCGACTTCCTCGATGTCATGAATGTACGGGAGCGGATAAAGCTCTACCATTACCGGGTCGGCGACCTTTTCCTCAAGGAAGGCGCGCTGGCCCTGGCAAGAGGCAAATTCGCTGCTCCTTGCTGAGCGGAAGAACAATTGGCGGCCGCGCGTTTCTCCAGCTTATCGGATCAGAGCGGTCGCCGCGAGTTAGTGATGAAAAGCTGCTGATTCAGTGGACCTCGATAGACTCGATCGAGGAGAAAGCCGAGAAGCTCTTTTGTGGCCCTTCGATCGGGCGGGACCTCAATACGGTTCGCGTTGACTGTTATCGGAAAACCTATAGCTTGGGCGCGTGCGTCGATCGCGGCAACGTCATACTGACCTAGGACATTCGCTTGGGTGATGGCATGAACGGATTTGCGGATCGCTTCGTCAGCACCGGCCACGAAGGCGTTCGCATCTCCGAATAGAAGGCTTGCATGGCCAGAGAATGTCTGCAGATCGGCATCGGTCGCTTGCTGATAGAAGTTCGAGAGATCGAAAATCCGCCGGAGCATATGGAAGCTTTTGAAGCGCACGTCGCCTTGCGCATCAATTGTCGCGACGAGTTGGGATCCGAGTGAGAAAGCAGGATCTTGCAATGCTCGGAACACGTTTCCGTCGTGTAGCAGGACTTTGTTGCCCGACAGAATCTGCTGGGGAGAGAAGGCTTGCAGAAGCAACTTTCTCTGCGCCCCCTGACCCGTTACGACGAAGAGGCCCTTTACTCCTTCGTTGCCGAAGTTGAGGACATCAAGGACAGGCAAGGCGATCGCATTTTGCGCCGCAGCTTGGAGAAGCGTTTGCGCTTCTGCCAGCTGGCGCGCCACAAGCAATTCGTCTGGATCGGGCTTCCAGTCCCCGTCAAAGTCATGCTCATTGTTAATGCCATGATTGAACGCGGTGGCCTGCGCTTCGAATTGCGCCGCGATCTGGTGCTGGACTTGGTTGGCCAGTTGGACATGCTTGACAACTAGAGGCCCCCCGGTCCGGCAAACGGAATATAGCGTGGTCATTTATCTCCCCTCAAGATCGAGCAGCATATATTCGGTGAGCTGGCCGACACGAATTTCGTTGGCTGCGGTGCGAAGCTGCTTCTTCGTAATGAGAATATAGGTAACGTCTTCGGTCGACTGGACCTTGTAGAAGTGCCACCCCATTAGGCTGAGCAGCGGATTGAAATGATAGTTATATCCGGTTGCGGTGATCAACGCGAAGATCGCGAGCGTCGGTGCCCAGAACTGCCATTCGAGCGTATCGAGCTTCTGCGTAAAAAGCGGCATCACGTAGAGGAGAAGGAACGCGGTATTCTCGTGATCAGCAGCCTCTATGCTGCTCGCTTTGAAATTCGATGCGGGCAAGTTCTTTTTTGCCTGTGCCAACACGAGCAAGCAGATCAGAACAAGTAACAAACTAATCGCAAAAATCATTCCGCCGAGGCGCGGATTGCCCTGAAACGCCGCGACCCAAGCGTAGGTCATCCCTACGGGCGCCAAGGCAGTGCTTGTCAGCAAAAGCCGTGCGAGCCAGCTCTGCACTATCCCGCCCTCGGGATCGATCGCGAGCCGAAACACACCAAACTGGTCTGAATCATCGAATCTACCCTTTCAGGCGAAGCAAGGGCTCTTCGGCCCCGTTGCCTGCGCGATGTCGTTATATCGGACTTCACCCCGATGAGCCCAAGCAATAATTTGGTCCGGATCGGAGGGAAACATACAGTTCGCGTTTCAGCGTCGTCCCTTCTGTCGGGCTGGTTTGCTTGCCTCGACGAGTTGAGCGTGCAAATCGGATCGGGGTAGAGCCCGGCCCCCACCCCGAAGTCATGGCTGCGCAACTGTAGAGTGCTGTCGCGCATCTCGTGAAAGTGGATCAAAGTCGCTTATTCGACAATCGGGCAATCATCGCTACCGCTCCTGAAGATTATAGGCCGCCTGCAGCATCGGGTGCAGTCTGACCTTGGAATCCACTGTGATCAGCTGCGGCGAGATAAGCGGCTGATTCAAGTGCGAATAGACAAACTTATCCTGTGGCGCCAGTTTGAGCCCGATCGCACCTGTGCGGTAGAGGACCGACAGCACCTCGCACAAAACATCGAGCTGTGCGTGGCCTTTGCTTTCAAGATAGTTCTGGCAGATGTCGAAGACGGGGTCGAAAGCGACCTTCGGTTTCGAGCAGCAAGCGAGGCAGAAATCGTCGACTTTGTCGAGGACCTCGACCGTGTCTATCCCCGATTTGCGTTTCGAGACAACGAGTGCGAGCATCTCATCTAGTAGCGGATAGGCGCTCTTCCATTCTTGGATGAGAGCATCTTTCCGCTTGCGCGAAAATTCGACCTCGGCCTTGCGCAACATCGACACTGATATTCTTGCATGGCCGTCAGCAGCATCTATCGCTTCGTTCACGAAGGCAATGACATCGCGTGGACGCATCAATGTCCGGTCTAACACCCAGTCAAAGCTTGGTCGCTGTCCAACATTGTCGGGAAAGACGTCAGAAAAGCCAATCGGCGCTGCCGTATACTGCCGACGAAACAGAGCGTTCATGCGCTTCTCGACGAGCAGTTTCATGTCACTTTTTGACCAGAGCAGGCGGACCATAAGGTCTTCAAACTTTTCGCGCTGAAAGCTGACGTCAGTCGTCTCTTGAACAACTCGCTCGATGACATCGGAGCGCAACGCGACGAGAATCTTCAAATTCCGAATCTTGCGAAAGTTGCGTAGAGATTCGATCAAGCCCTTTATCATCCGAAAGCGGACGCTGTCATCGACCCACTTCTCATCGAGGCGGTCGATCATGATGAAGAAGCTCTTCATCGCGTCGCCGTGGTCATCCGATGACAACAGATCGATAACGCCATGCAACTCGGTCAACTGTTCTGAGCTAATTATCTTACGCGTGCGCGCGACAATCTCGCTTTTCTTTTCGCGGCTCATCCGCCTGTCATATTGGCGCCCAGCTTTAAACTTCTCTATCTCGCCGCCCATCTCGGCGTGAATCTTCTTTTCGAAGGATTCAGTGATTTCCTTGATGTTCTGATCCATTGTGATCCAGAACTTACCTTGCCACTGTCGCAGATATTCAATCGATTTCTTACGCCGCTCGTCCTTGCAAAACTTGTCTGCAATTCGCGCGAAGATGCTCGACGATTTGTCCGACGAATTTATGTCCCAGCGCAGGCGGATGAATTCGAGACAGAGCACATGCTTCCATAGGACTTGGAATAGCAGATCCAGATCGGCGCCGACTGCATGGAGGAAGCGGAGCGTGTCGGAGTTCGACACATAGCTCATCGACATCTCGAAAGGATCGATCGAGGTCACATTTTCAGCGGTGTTCTCAAGGTAGCGGATGATCGCAGTTTTGCCAGATCCGGTCCGCCCCGAAATGACCATTGCGGGTGAACCCTGTCGACGACATGCCGCCACCGGTGGATATTCCACAAAGCAGTCAAACAGAAACTCGTCGTCGCTTTCCGCATTGCCCGTCCCAATCCCGACGCCTCGACGGAGGACGACCGGGTTGGTCTCTTTCTTTGCTGCCCGCATCTTTAGTTCATCACTCCCCAAGGCGAGAACATAACTAGATCAAATTATCGCACAACCGTTTTTTAATCCGCAGCTCGGCGAGGGAAGGAAAATGCCGCCTTACCGGTAGCGGACCGTCTCCAGTCGGCCAGCGCTGCGCGGAAGGGGCTCAATCGCCACTGCCTGTGCTGACATTCAATTTCCAACGAATCTTGCCCTGCGTTGTTGTGTGCTGATGATGATTCTGGGGTGGGAATGGATCGTCTTCGTTGGAAGCGATCTCCCTGTTGCAGCCTAAACAGCGGTATATTCCCGACCGGGGAACTTTCTCACCTGGATGATACGTCGTGGTCCACCATGATTTATCAGCGACGGCCTTTTTCAAACTTGAAGAATCAATATACCAAGACATTTTCCCCTCCCCGCTGTTGAACAATAATTCACTTTTTTCGAATCATACGGAGGCAGCGACGGCGCTCACGGGGTGCTTGGGACCTTCAGTGAATCGAGCGTTTCAGGTGTGATTGTTCCAGTCTGCTTGAGCCCGCGCTTGCCTTGATAGGTGCGGAGCGCCTTTCGAGTTGCGGGTCCAACATCGCCGTCGATCGCACCGTTAAATACGCCGTGGGCAAGGAGCGCAATCTGGACGCGCTTGACGATCGTCTTGAACAGTTCCGACCTGCCGGGAAGGGGCTTCAGGGGCTCGGAACTCGATGCCGAGCTACCGGACGATCCGTAGAGCGTCGAGGGCGTCGTGTCACGATAGGTCGATCCCGAGTTATCGCCGGATGATCCGCTTGAGGAGGGCGGAGAATAGACGGGAGCAGGGGTATATGTACCGCCGCTGCCTCCAGTGCTGGATCGATGGCTGGTATGGCTGCTGTGTGAATAATGGCCGCCGTAGCTTGATCGGTGGCTGCTGTGACTGCTGTGGCTTCTATGGCTGCGATGACCTGCCAGCGTGATGTTATGGTTTTGCCGGAAGGTCTCGAAAAGTGTCGTGCAAGTCCCGTGGTCGCCCGTCGCTGTTGTCGCTTTCAGGACATCGGCCGCCAGAGGGTCGCGGCTCCCGAAGCCGGCCGCGACGAGCGAGGCGATGAGGAAGGTGCGGCTCATAGCGGCTTCACTCCGACAAGATCTGCGTCGGGGTGCCATTCGAAAAAGCCCGCACAGTCCTCGCGCTCGGTGCATCCGCTGCACGCGGGAGCGTATTTGCGTTTCCAATCTGATATCGATGCCGGTGCGAGGTCGCGATAATGCGCGGGCACGGTGCAGCGCGGAAAATTGAACAAGCGGACGGGAACTTGCCGCATCTGGGCCGCGTCGATGGCGGTGGCTATCTCTTCGAAATGCCGGCGATGATCGACATAGAGGTTAGACCAGCGGTTCTTGGCGAAACCGATGTTCTCAAGTTGCATAATCGACCAGCATTCGATGAAGCCAAGATGCCGCGTTATGAACCGGGCAAGCTGGGGGAGCGACGCGACGTTGGTAGACAACAGCACGGTGCGAAGTTCGACACGCGCGCCTGCGCGCATGAGCGAGGCGAAGGAATCGAGTAGCCGGGCGTGTGCCTCTATCTTTCCGACGATCTCGTCGTGGAGCGACGGCTTGGCGGCGTAGAGCGGAATGCCCCAAATAACGTTGCCATAGGCGGGCTGCCGGAGCCGGTCGATATCGTCGGCCGTGAAGTGCTGGCCGTTGCTCAGGATGTGAAAGCCGACGTCCGGCCTGAGCTCAGCTGTTCGCTCGATGAGACGGAAGAGCTCTTGCTTGTAGAGGGTGGGCTCGCCTCCGGAAATACCGATCAGACTGTCCTGCGCCGAGAGGAGGCAGGCTTCCTCAAAATAGGAGAAGCGGTCGACGTGGGTTTTCTTCGGCGGCTGTGAGCACATCACGCACAATTGGTCACAGCGCTCGGTCACAAGTAGCGTGTTGTGCCGCGATCCGTGGCGAAAGATGCGTTCCGCCCGCCCGCCATCGGGATCGACGAGGAGGACATCACCTGCGAGGCTTGTCGTGCCACCGCGGCCGACCGCGAAGGAACCATCACGGCCGCTCAGAAAATATTCCGCGCGATCGCTATCGACGACAAGCGCGTCGGCTTCGTCGCTGACGTCTTCAAGATTGTCCCGGACACGGCACACGAATGGGCGCCGAGCTTCGCTCGTGGCCGGGAGGACGAGAGGGATCATGCGATCTGGTCCCCAAATGTGGTCGCGGTGCCATCCATCCTCAGCCAGCGGCTTAGCGAATAGTTCACCCGCTCGTCCCCACGGTAGATCAGCTCGAAGATATGGTCGAAGATAGCGAGATGCTTCTGGCAGAAGGCGGTCTCGGTGCGATCAACTTCGATCGTACCGTAACGCGCGAGATCGTCGATGACGTCCTTGCCGCAGAAAGGCTGATACGCGCAGCGCTCGCACGCGGCATCGAAGGCGTTGCTGCAATGGCCGTTGAGCGACTCCCACGTCTCGCCCTTCCAGTCGTCGCCGACCTTGCCGAGCCCAAGGTCGACGACGCCCGAGCGCGCGAGCATGCGCGCCTCATCGGTCGGATAGAGGGTGCCGTCATGGTCGACCACGAGATAGTCAACCCCGAGCGGATTCGGGTTCCGAAGGTCGACGTGACGGTCGGCGCGCGGCTGGAAGATACGGCGGAGACAAATACTGAAATAGGTCTCCTCGAGGACGCGAGTCCGGTCCTCCCAGTTGATCTCGATAATCCGCTCCACGAATGCACGGACCAGTCGAACCCGTGCGCCGTGTCGGTGACGCGCGATACTTGGCAGTAGGAACAGCTGAGGTTGCACCGCAAGGTGGGCACGAGAATCAGATAGTCTAGGGCTCCGGTGCGCGACCAGCGCTGAGCGAGATTGAAGAGCCGCGCCGTGGCCGAGAAGGGTTGTTCGCTGCGGGCAATATGGCCGCGGGCGATCAGAAACTCCTCGTCTGCCGCGCTGGCAACGCCGTCCAACAGGCGAGCCAGAAACTCGCTGCCGCTAGCGAAGAATTCGCCGGTGTCGGACACATGGAGAACCCGCTCGTCAGCAATTGCACGATACCGCACGGGCAATGAGGCGAGCATCAGCGAACAAGCTCCGCGAGATCCTGCCGCCGCTGGTTTCCTGACATATGGCGGTTCATCTCGGTCAGCAGAGTGGCTTTCCAGATGAGCGCGATTGCATCGGCGCTCCGCGCCGGCGATGTAATTTCGATACGCTCAGGGAGCCGCTCGGCTTGCAGGTCAGGATAGAATTTCACGAGCCACAACAGGGCATCCGCAAAGGCTGCCCGATCTTCATCGACACGCGCGACTCGATATCTGCCCAATTGCAGCGCCTCCCCAGAGAGACTTTAGTCTGGGCATAGCGAGAGGTTCAAGCTAAACTAGCTCCACATATTGTTTGGGGACAGATTCTAGTGACGGGGGCGGAAACACCGCAAAGCAACAACGTAGGTTGTTGGGCGATAGCGATTATCGCTGGACTGATATTGTCGGTCTCCCATTGTTCGGAAAAAAGGAACGCTGCGTCCGAAGCTGTCGAAACAATGTCCGTGGCCGCGCCGGTGGACGCCGCGGGTGACCCGGTGATCGAGCCGCTCAGTTCCAAGGCGATCGCTGACGGATTCGATCACTATGCAAAAGTCGCCAAGGCTTCGGTCGAAGGAGGCGCGGAAATCTATAGCACCAACTGCTATGCCTCTCTCGCAAAGGACTTCAGTTGGTCGAATCTCGACCGCTGCGGCGCGTTCGATCAGGCCGCGGTGAGAATGGCTGATGCAGATGTGAGCTATTTCAATTCGAGCGAGCTTGATTATTTTGCGTCAGAGGCGGCAGCGGGCCGCTATCTTGCAGTTGGAACCACGGCGGGCCTGTCCGGCGACAACGCTGACGTTCGTTTCGCTCAGCTGCAAAAGGAAGCTGCAGACCAGCGACTTCCCAAGCTCTCGAACGAATCAGCAGTTCCGGCCCCAAATGCGGCTGAGGATGCCGCTGAGCTTCCCGTTATGGACGAGTATACACCTGAGGAAGAGCTCGCTGCCGGGTGATCCCCGGTCAGTGGAGTGTCGGCTATTGAGAACGTGGCCCCAAAAGCCGACCGTCTTCAAGCGGCCAGAAGTGCTAGCGTTCTGCTTCCATCACAGCTTAGAATTCAGTCCGCATCTGTTGGTCGCTGGGACCCAGCGATCACCCATGCACTTTTTCGTGTCGTTCGAGCATCGCGACGAACTCGGCGATTTTGCGCGCTCTCGTCTCCATCTTCTTCACAGCTCCTATGCGATAGAGGATCGCATACCGGTTCGAACCGGTCAGCGTTGCAAAGAAGGCTGCCGCCCCAGGGCTCTTATCCAATGCTGCCTGGAGGTCGGCGGGCACCTCGGCTTTACTTGCGGGTGCGTAGGCGGCTTCCCACCTGCCGTCTGCCTTGGCAGCCTCGATCTGCGCCAATCCGCGCGCATGCGTCCGTCCAGCCTCCAGAAGCTCGGTTGCGCGGGTGCGGTTTACTTGGGACCATTTGCTGCCCGCCTTGCGAGGCGTGAAGCGGACAAGCCAGTGTTTATCGTCGTATTTGTCGAGCCGCCCATCGATCCAGCCGTGGCAGAGCGCAGCGTCGATTGCCTCGGGCTTCGCCACGCTGGCGATGCCCGAGCCCGCCTTGGCGAACTTGATCCAGAGCCCAGGAGAGTTTGCAGGCTGCGCCTCAAGCCAGCGCCCCAGGGCTTCCGCATCGGCAAAAGCAATGACCGGTAAGCCGCAGTGATCTTCGGCCATCGGACACTCTCCCTTTAAATTTGAACACGACGCTTTTCGAAATGCATAGCTCAATATGAGCGACAAATTCATAGCATGTCTGGCTCTATCGAACATTTTTTCATTCGCAATAAGCTAGCGGCCGCTTTCGAAGAATCCCTCCCCATAACAAGCCGACCGCAAGCGGCCAGTTGAACCTTCGATGCATCAACGCAGAAACTCGACGTAAAAGCGTACCGGCCCGGTCGGCTGGACCTTGTGCATGATTGTCGGCTCGACGATGCCCGGCCCGCTATCCGGCATCAGAATCTGCTCCAAGGGTTGGCGCCTGCTGTCGGTCACATGATAGCGCAGACTGCCTTCTTCGACGTGGATCAGGCCCCAGACACCTGCTTTGGTCGAATGATCGTTCAACAATGCGGCGGGCGTGGTGTCCTGGGTGAATGAGGCGGTCCGCTTGTAGGATTGCAGACCGGCCGGGAGGGAAATCGTCATGATCTCGTCGATCGCTCTCGCTCGCGCTGAAACTGGACGCCGAGCTGCAGGCTTTCGGCGATCCGTGCGGCCTTTTCCTGCAGCTCGGCCGCCTTCTCGGGATCAAGAATATCCTCGGTCGTTCGTTGCCACAGGGTGAGCCAGCGGTCGAAATTGACGGCGGTCATCGCGCCTTCGTGGCGCATATGTGCTGCCATCGGCTGCCCCTTGTATCGTCCGCTCGTGAGCATCACCGAGGACCAGAAAGCCTGCAGTTTTTCGAGGTGCTCGTCCCAGTCGGCGATCGCGCCGTCGAAGATCGGGCTGAGAACCGGATCGGCCCTGATGCGCGCGTAGAATTCGGGAATGAGCTTCGCGAGATCCTGTTCGGAAAGTTGCTGTTTCGCCTTGTCGTCCATATCAGGCCGCCACCGCATTTTCATAAGCCTGTGCCTCTGCGGCGATGAGAATGTCGGAGAGCATCCAATAGGCCTCGCCCCAGGCCGCCAGTACTTCATCGGTGGCGACCTCCGGGCCGAGAACATCGCGGATCGCGGGAAGCAAGGCTTCGGCGACATGGGGATAATGCTCGGCCTTGACGCCGGTTTCGACGTGGCGTGCAACCATCCGGGAGACGGCGGGGCCAAGCTTCGCCAGTTTATCGATGTTTCGGGCGTAGGCGAGGATGGCGCCGGCGAGGCGTCGCGGTTGCTCGCCGCTCTCTTGCGCTGCCTTGTCGAACAGCGCCTCGATGGCGGGATCGACGAAGAGCCGCGCATACATGGCGGTGGTGATGGCGAGGCCATGCTTTTCGAGCGCCGGCGCAGTCGACTTGACGATGGCCATGGCTTGGGGAGAGGCGGTGCGCATACTGCATTCCTTTTCGTGTGACTTGTTGAGCTGCTGTCAGACAGCGCTTGGGCGCGTGAGGCTGTCCGTCAGGGCGTCGGCCAATTCATTACCGGTCAGCGGCTTTTCGATCAGCCGCGCGCCGAGCGCGGTCGCTGACGCCCGAACGGTGCGGTCGGGATGCGTCACGAGCAGAATGGCCGGTGACGCGTTTCCATGTGCGCGGAGACCGGCGAGCCATGTCAGCCCGTCGCCATGATACTTCTGGTCGATGATCAGGCAGCTCGCGCTTGAAGGATGTTCGGCGTCCACGCAAACGTCAAAGCCCTCGATCGTCAGCGAAAACTGCAGCGCCGAGAGGAGGGCAGGATCGCTCGCGAAGATTGTTACTCGGCGATCCATGTCCGTCCTCCCTGGCCAAAAGCCTGCGGTCAGGCGGCCTTCTTCCAGTTGGGTTCGAGCGTCGCATGCGGCGGGCATTCGGCGACGGGCCCAACGGGCAGGCCGGCAAGCTCGTTGGCGAAGCCGTGGTTGACGTCGCGGTGATGCGCCTCGTCCGCACGAACGACCAGGACAACGTCGCGCAGCGTCGCATCGGCAGGGAGGCCCCAATAGTCTTTTGCGATCTGAGGCGCGGGAACATTGGGACTGCGGCCTTCGTCGATCTCGGCAAGATAGTGGGTGTAGCTGACGACCGCCTCTTCCTCGAAATAGCCCACCACGCGGTGCGCCGTCCGGGAACTGACGAGGTAGAGCGCGAAGAAGCAGACGTAGAATATCCATTGCACGCCGATGATCACGGCGCGTTCGAAGAGAGTGGGCCTGGAAATCTCGATGAACGTCATGAGATGCATGCGCTCATTCTCGGCCTCGTCCATGAGCGTCTTGATCCAGCCCCTGTCGTCGCACATGCGGCGAAGGCAGGCGAGATGGTTGATCGTGGCACCGACCATGCCCGGCACGGCGGCGACAGTTTCCAGGACGACGGCGCGGTGACCATAGCGCTCGGCAAAGAAGGTGTCGGCACACCAGCGCAGCGCCTTGGTGAAGCCATAGGCGACGCGATCGGACAGACCCTGGGGGTTGTGATGGACGCTGAGATCGATGAAAGGTGCGGTCATGGGAACATCTCCGTGCCGGCGGCAGGGGTAGGGATGCCGTCGATGCGGAGGAAATAGGCCGGAAAGAGGAGCGCGGAAATTTGGATGATGTCCCTACCGCATCTTCCCTAGGGGATTTACCGGAGGACCGCCGGGCACGCCTGACGAGCCGCTTCCTTCCCCGGCTTCCCGTTCTCGCCGCCTTCGCTATTGCTCTGCTCTTCGTTGTCATCGGCATGACGGTACGCCTTCTCTTCGCTCCGGAACTTGGTCAGCGAGCGACCTTCCTATTTTTTGTGCCGGGCGTCGTCGTGGCGGGCGCGCTTTCGGGGCTGCGCGCCGGGGCGCTAGCCGCCCTCGCCGGGGCGGCGGCGGGCCTTTGGTGCGACAGCCGCTTGGGGCCTGTAGAGGGCGGGAGCCTGATCGCCGCCGCCTCGTTCCTTGTCATTTCGCTGGCAATCTCGCTGGGGGGTGAGTGGTTTCAACATGCGCGCGTCGAAACCGAAGAGGGGGCGGCTACGCTGGCGGGACGCGAGGCGCACTTGCGCCTGATCCTGGAAACCGTGCCCGACGCCATGGTCGTGATCGACGAGGCCGGAGGAATACGCGACTTCAGTCCGGCGGCGGAGCGCATGTTTGGCTGGCGGGCAGAGGAGGCCGTCGGAAAGAATGTGCGGATGCTGATGCCCGAGCCCTATCGTGCGGCCCACGATGAATATCTCGAGCGCTACTACCGTACCGGCGAGCGCCGGATCATTGGCACGGGAAGGGTGGTGGTCGGCGAACGGCGCGACGGCTCGACCTTTCCGATCGAATTGTCGGTAGGCGAAATGCGCGCGGGCGGCGAGCGCTTCTTTACCGGCTTCATTCGCGACCTCACCGAGCGCCAGAAGACCGAGGCGCGGTTGCAGGAACTGCAGAACGAACTTGTTCACGTCTCTCGCCTCTCAAGCCTCGGCGAGATGGCGTCGGCGCTTGCGCACGAGATCAACCAGCCGCTGTCGGCGATCGCCAATTATCTGAGGGGCAGCCGGATGCTCCTGGCGCGCGAGGAGGTCCCGCACGATAGCCTCACCGAAGCCGTTGAAAGAGCTGCCGCGGAAGCGCTTCGCGCAGGCGATATCATTCGGCGGCTGCGCGATTTCGTGGCACGCGGCGAGACCGAGCGCACGGTCGAAAGCCTGCCCAAGCTCGTCGAGGAGGCAAGCGCGCTCGCGCTCGTCGGCGCGCGCGAACATGATATTCGCGTTCGCTTCGCCTTCGACCCCGGCGTCGACCTCGTTCTTGTCGATAAGGTGCAGATACAGCAGGTGGTGCTGAACCTCGTCCGCAATGCGGTCGACGCCCTGGCCGAAACCGCTGGCAGAGCCCGCGAACTGACGATCGCAATCGACGTCGACGCCGACATGACCCGGGTCGCCGTAACGGACAACGGACCCGGCATTGCGCCCGCGGTCGAGGCGCAACTGTTTCAACCCTTTATAACGACGAAGCGAACCGGTATGGGCGTGGGCCTGTCGATCTCGCGGACTATCGTCGAGGCGCACGGCGGCAGAATATGGGTCGAACCTGCGCCGGGCGGCGGCGCGCGTTTCTGTTTTACCTTGCCCGTTTTTGGCCAACAGGAGCTGTTTGATGGCGAGTGACCCGACCGTCTATGTGATCGACGACGACGATGGTGCCCGTGGTTCGCTCGAATTTCTTCTCGATTGTGCGGGTATCCGCGTTCGGACCTTCATATCCGCAGACGCATTCCTGAAAGCATCGCCTCCTCTGGAAGGTTCGTGCGTCGTAACCGATGTGCGGATGCCCGGAACAAGCGGAATCGAGTTGGTGCAAGCCCTGAACGCTCGGGGGGCATCCGTTCCAGCCATTGTGATCACCGGCCATGCGGACGTTCCGCTCGCCATTCAGGCAATGAAGGCGGGGGTCGCGGACTTCATCGAAAAGCCGTTCGACGACGAGATTATGCTTTCCGCCATTCGGCGGGCGCTGGCGCAGCAGGCCGGAAGCGAATCCGCGCGCGCCGAGCGGCAGGCGATCCTCGACCGGATGGCCGGCCTTTCGGCGCGCGAGCGCGAGGTTGTCGACGGGCTTGTCGCCGGGAAGGCGAACAAGGCCATTGCTTTCGATCTTTCAATCAGCGCGCGGACGGTCGAGGTTTATCGCGCTAATGCCATGATGAAGATGCAGGCAAAGACGCTCTCCGACCTCGTCCGGATGGCGACGATCGCCCAGTTCGATTCGCCGCGATAACGCGAGCGCCGCAAGGCCGTCTTTACCGTCACTCGTCGCCTGGCGGCGCGCCATACTTATTCCGTCCGGATAGCTCTGCCGGTTCGCTTGGGCCGGGACCGGACGGCGGGGAAGAGAAATCGGCCTTTCTGAGCGGCACACCGAGCGGGAAAGCAGCCGTAAGGCGTTATTCGGCTTCCAGTTCGCGCAGGCTCCGACCCTGCGTTTCCCGCCCAGTCCAAGCGATCATTCCGGCCGATGCTGCGGTCGGGACCAGCAAGGCAAGAGCGGCCCCCACCAAGGTCGGCGCAAATCCGACCAGCGCTGCGAACTGCACTGCGACTCCGCCAAATTTGCTGCTCCCCGCTACCAGACCGGTGGCCCTGCCACGCGTTCCCAGCGGGTAATTTTCTGCAGTGTAGGGCAGCAGCACCGCGATGGTGCCGTTGGTTCCGACGATCAATACCGCGATGACCGAGATCAGCATGGGTTCCCAACTCAGCAGGTGGGCCGGCAGCAAGGCCCCGAGAAGACCAGAAAAGGTCAGGCCTAAAGTGCCGACCAGCGTCCATTTGCTGCTGTAACGGGCGTAAAAAAATGCTGCGAGCAGGATCGTCGGAAACGCGAGCAACGAGGATTTGGCGAGGATGCCGCTCGCAATTTCCGCACTGTAGCCGCGCGACTGCAGGTCCGACGGCAGCCACAGCAACAAGCCGAAATTGACGAAGCTCCAGCAGAGGGCGGTGAGAATAAGCGCCAGCGTGATCTGGCGGTGGCTTGCGCGCGACGGTGAATCTGCCGGAGGCTGCACCGGACGCGGCTTTGGAAGCAGTCCGAACTTGCGTTGCATTTCCGCCAGCTCCGCGCTCCTCCTGCGCTCTGCCAGAAATCGTGGTGTTTCGGGAATGAATCGTGCCAGCGCAAGCAGCAGGATGCCGCTGGGGAAGCCCTGCAGCCAAAGCGCCCGCCAGCCGTAAACCGGCTCCACGATGTAGGCCGCGCCGCTTGCCGCGAGGTAGCCGCCGACAAGCCCTGTCCCTCCCACGAGAACCAGCACCCAGCTACGGTGCTTCGGCGGCATTACTTCCGCCAGCAAGGTATAGATCACCGGCAGCATTCCCCCTGCAGATATGCCCATGAGGAAACACATCACCAGATTCCATTCGAATTTCGGCATTGCGCCGCAAATCGCGGTCGAAACGAACAGGATAGTGGACAGCAGGATTGATACGCGGCGGCCATAGACGTCGGCGAGCCAGCCCCAGAGAAGCGATCCGATCGTGGTTCCTGTCAACGCGACCAGTGGCAGCAAGGCGACCTGTGAGCGACCGATCCCATATTCCTTCGCCATTCCGGGCAGCACGAAGCCAAGGGTTGCGGGTTTCATCACGTCGATCACGAGGCCGAGCGTCAGCACCAGCAGCGTCGCCGCATGCCAGCGGTTCAGCGGAGTAGAATCGGGGGCTTCGAAACAGGTTCCCGCGTGATCGCCATGGGGCGCACGCTTCTTCGGAAGCGCGCCAAAGCACGCGAGCGGCGCACCGATCAGTATCAGCATCATGCCGATCCACATGCCGGTGTCCATTGGCATTCCGGCAAGATGATTGCCCAGATCATGGGCCATTGCCAGCATTGGCAAATGCAGCAGCACGCCAACCGTTATTGCGGCGCAGCCCGCCCAGAAGAACGGAGCGCGTTCGCCCACGATTGACTCGCTATTTGGCACAGACTGCATCACCAGCGCCTATGAAGATTCGGGTTCGCTGGCAAGCCGCGCCGACCGGCAGCGCGTGGCGCACCGCTTGTAATTTGCGGCCGATGCGATCCGGAAATTCGCCGGACGAGCAGTCAGCCTGCTGACTCCGAGCCAATCGCAAAACCGGCAATTCGGCGATGGCGTTCGTCAATTCCATCGGTTGCTGCCGTACGGACTGAGCGCTCCTATCACGCAGCGCGGCTGACGGGAGGCGCCTGCCGCGCGTTCTCGGCGCCGAGATCATCTCGCGTTGCGGCACGCCGCTCAACGGCGCGGACGATCATCGCAAGATCATCGACGCCTATATCGAAGGATTCGCCGAGCTCGGCGAGCACGGCCGCGATATCGTCCGCGTCGAGACTTCTCCTGTCGATCGACTGGAGGTCGCCGGATGCGAGGACCGCGCGGTGGGGATAGGTATGACCCGAGACGCGGTGAAACGCGATTCCCGCCGCGACCAGGATTACAGAATTCAGTCCGACAGCTACAAAGGGAAAGTTCAAGCCCAGCGCGTGAACCGCCGGTCCGCCGATGACCGCGGTGAGGGCCGCAGCACCTCCGGGCGGGTGGAGGCAGCGCGCGATCGACATGACGGCGATCGCAAGCCCGACCGCGAGAGCCGGAGCCCATTCGTATGCGGCTGCGGTATTTGCCACGACGACGCCGACCAGTGCCGACAGAATATTGCCTCCGATCACGGGCCAGGGTTGAGCCAGCGGGCTCGCGGGGACGGCGAACACGAGTACCGCCGAAGCGCCGATCGGTGCGACAAGCCAGATCGGAGTGAGGCTCGCCAACAGCGCTGCGCTTGTCTGCGCCACCACGAGGATAGCCGCAAGGGCCCCCAGCGATGCCGCCAGACGGTCGCTCGATCGGGCACCGGCGAGCCGTGGATGGAAACGCAGCCATTCGAAACGCACGGGAGAAGACCCTTGAATATATCCGGCGCGGGCCTTGGCGCATCGCAGATCGTCTGCAAAGAAAGCATTAGTTGTGCGGCATGAAGTGCCCGGCGTTCGTCGGTTGCTTTCGAGCGATCATCCAAACCTGTCGAGCAGGTCGGAAAGCAACGGCCTGATGCGCCGTATCTCCTCTCGATGCGCGGTCGACAGACGGCGGAGCAGATCCTCCGCCTTGGGCGTCAAGTGCAAGACGAGTTTGCGGCGATCGCCTTCGGCAACTTCGCTGGCCAGCAGTCCCAACGCCGAAAGGCGCTTCACCAGCTCCGATACGGTGTGCGGCCGCAGGATCAGTCGCTGCGCGAGATAGCCGACCGTGGCTTCGCCGCGCGGGACGCCGCGGATGGCAAGCAGCGATTGATGCTGACTGGGGGAGAGGCCGGCCTTGGCGGCTTCGCCTTCGCTGAATGCGAGAAAGATGCGGATCGTCGCCCGGAAATCGGCGAGCGCCGCATAATCGGCGTCGTCCAGCGCGACAGGATCTTTGCTCATCGATCGAAGCAGGATTGAGAAATGTCGTAATGCGACATAATGGGCTGTCCGTCCCTATTCATCCGGAGTTCGTCTATGCCCGCCCATGCCGACAGGCGCCACCGTCTTGCCGACCATAGCGCGGATAGCCGGATGCTGCTTCTCGTCGCGATGGCGCTGGTCGTAGGCGTGGGAGCAACAGGCGGGGCGTGGTTCCTTCTCCGGGCGATTGCATTGATGACGAACCTGTTCTGGTTCGGCCGTCTGTCCGCCGCGCCGGCCGAGATCGTCGATTCTGCGCTCGGGTTCGGAACGATGTTGGTTCCCGTTCTCGGAAGCCTGATTGTTGGCGTCATGGCACGGTTCGGCTCGGACAAGATCAGGGGCCACGGCATCCCGGAGGCGATCGAGGCGATCCTCTTCGGCGAGAGCCGCCTGTCGCTGAAAGTCGCTGTCCTGAAGCCGGTTTCTTCGGCAATCTCGATCGGCAGCGGCGGCCCGTTCGGTGCGGAGGGACCGATCATCATGACGGGGGGCGCCATCGGTTCGCTTTTTGCTCAACGCTTCCGGTTGAGCGCCGCAGAGCGCAAGACGTTGCTGGTGGCCGGCGCGGCCGCCGGCATGACGGCCATTTTCAACACCCCGCTCGCGGCGATCCTGCTCGCGATCGAAGTCCTCCTCTTCGAATGGAAGCCGCGCAGCTTCGTGCCGCTCGTCGCCGCGGTACTCGTCGCATGGGCGGCGCGGCCGTGGCTCATCGGAGTTGGGCCGATGTTTCCGTTCGACCCGGCGATGTCCGCCTCGGCGACATTGGTCGGTGGGTCCGTTGCGCTCGGCATCGTCGCGGGCCTCCTTTCCGTATTCATCTCATCGACGCTCTACCGCACCGAGGATTTGTTCCAGCGGCTGCCCGTCCACTGGATGTGGTGGCCCGCCATAGGCGCGGTTGCGGTGGGTATCGGCGGCCTGATCGACAAGCATGTTCTCGGCGCCGGCTATGCAAGCATTCAGGCGCTTCTCGATGGGTCGCTGACGCTCCGGGTCGTCGTCGCGCTCGTGATCGTCAAGGCGCTCGTCTGGCTGATCGCGCTCGGATCGGGCACGTCCGGCGGGGTGCTGGCACCGCTGTTGATCCTGGGCGGAGCAGCCGGATATCTTGCGGGCCAGATATTGCCCGGCGACGCCGGCTTCTGGGCGATGATCGGAATGGCGGGGATACTGAGCGGTGCGATGCGGGCCCCGTTGATGGGCGCGCTCTTCGCGGCCGAGGTCACCGGACGGTTCGATGCGCTTCCCTGTACGGTCGCGGCGGCCGGTGCCGCCTATGCCGTCAGCGTGCTACTCATTCGGCGATCGATCCTGACCGAGAAGATCGCGCGCCGCGGCCGCCATATCGTTCAGGAATATAGCGTCGACCCGCTTGCCTTGTTTCAGGCCGAACAGATCATGACACGCGATCCCGCTACGCTGAAAGGCGATATGCGCGTTGGCGACGCGCTCGACTTCTTCCAGACGCGCGCCGATCATCGCAGCTATCCGGTTGTCGATGAGGAGGGACGTCTGATCGGTCTCGTCTCGCGTACCGACGCGCTGCGCTGGCAAGCGGGCGAGACGCCCCTATCGGCGACCTTGTCCGAGACCGTCTCCGACGCGGGCTTGCCTTTCGCCCACCCGGACACGCCCATCGGTGCGATCGCCGATTTGATCGTCGAGAGCGGATTCGGCCGGATTCCGATCGTCGAACCCGCATTCCGGCGAGTGGTTGGAATCCTCTCGCGGCAGGATCTTCTGAAGGCGCGAAAATTTCATCGGATTGCCGAAGAGCGGCGCAATTGAGAGTGCGACTAATGTCGAAGGCCGGCTGCGGTGCGACCATCGATCGCTGGAACGGAACTCGCGGTGACGGTTATAATAACTACTTCGTCCGCTTACCTGGTCCCGTAATGCAAAGCTGCCCTTCAGCTCCCGGCCATTTTTGTCTGAGTGCGGAACGTCGCCTCTCCCAAGGCAGTCTTGCCTATCCGGAAAAGGCAGGATGGTAGTGGACTTTGCCGCTCGGTGGGTCATGCCCATCGAAGGTGAGGCTCATGAAGTATTCCGGGGGCGCACCTTCATACTGCAGGTCATCGATACGGGCGAAGCCGAATCTCGGGTAATAGCCGGGATCGCCTAGAACTACGCATCCGGCGGCCCCATTGGAGCGAAGCCGCGCGAGACCGTCACGGACCAACGCCGACCCTATCCCGCCACCTTGGCGCTCCGGCGCGACCGAAACCGGGCCCAGCCCGAACCAGCCTTCGCCGGCTCCGTCGATCATAACAGGAGAGAAGGCTACATGGCCGATCAGCGCCGTCCCTTCGATAGCCACTAGCGAAAGCGATAATGCGCTCGCATCGCGAAGGCGCTCGATAATCTGCGGTTCGGATTGATCGCTATGCTCGACGTTAGCGAATGCTCTAGCAGTCACGTCGGAGATCGCGGGATGGTCGCTATTCTGTTCAAGCCTGATGTTCATGAAGCATCGCGTAAGAATGGATGCGATCAGGCGTCAACATGGAATGTCGGCTATCGTAAGACTACTTGCCAAGAGGAGACGGACCTCTGCCGGCCACCAGTTGATCTCTCCGTGGGCGGCCGCAATCAACTGGAGAAACCCACGCACCCGCCTGCCTCAGACGCCTCGGGTGACGTGACCCCCTGGTTTCCACCAGCCGGGATTAGAGCCCAGCAGCTTTGTTGCGCATGAGCGCGGTGTAAGCAATGGCCTGCGCAGCGGAGCCCGTAGGGCGTAGCTGCGCAGGCCATTGCTTATGCAGTTCGGCGGCGAACGCCGCCGGTGTCTCATATCCGAGGGCCGAGTGCGACCGCGACTGGTTGTAATCTTCGGCCCAGGCCGCGATCACCGTGCGGGCATGGTCGAGGTCGAGGAACAGCGTCTCGTTCAGAAGCTCATCACGCATCCGGCCATTGAAGCTCTCGACATAGCCGTTCTGCATCGGCTTGCCTGGCGCGATATAATGCCGCTCGACGCCGACCTCACCGCACCTTGCGAGCACCGCGTTCGATGTCAGCTCGGTCCCATTGTCGCTGACGATCATCCCCGGCCTGCCGCGTTCCTCGATCAGATCGCTGAGCTCGCGCACGACCCGGCGCCCGGAGATCGACGTATCCGGCACCGCGCGCAGGCACTCCCGCGTCACATCATCCACGATGTTGAGCACGCGGAACCGCCGGCCTGACGCCATCTGGTCATGCACAAAGTCGAGGCTCCACCGCTGGTTCGGCAGCGCAAGCACCGGTGCGGGCGCCCGCGCACCGATCGCCCGGCGCCGGTTGCGTCGTCGTCGGACCATCAACCCTTCTTCCCGATACAGGCGCTGGGTCTTCTTCCTGTTGATCATCACGCCCTCCCGGCGCAGCAGGATATGCAGGCGTCGATAACCAAGCCGGCGACGCTGCTGCGCCAGCTTGCGCAGCTTCTCCCGAACCTCGGCATCGTCACCCCGCTGCGACCGGTAGCGCATGCTCTTCCGATCGGCCCCTGTGACACGGCACGCCCGCCGCTCGCTCATCCCATGGCAAGCCTGGAGATGGGCGACCGCTTCCCGCTGAACGGCGGGCGTCACCATTTTTTTTTGAGAAGATCCTTCAGCGCCGCATTGTCGAGCATCGCGTCCGCAAGCAGCCGCTTCAGCTTCGCGTTCTCGTCCTCGAGCGAGCGCAGCCGCTTCGCCTCCGACACCTCGAGACCGCCATACTTGGCCTTCCAGTTGTAGATCGTTGCTTCCGACACCCCGTGTCGCCGCGCAAGCTCGCCGGTCTTCGCGCCCGCCTCCGCTTCCTTCAACACCCCGATGATCTGCTCTTCCGAAAACCTCAAACGCTTCATCTGTTCGTCCTTCCTTCAAGGCCGGACTCTAATCACAGTTGGAGGAAAATCAGGGGGTCACGTCAAACCCGAAAGCGGCCTGACCGCAAGCGGCCAGCTTGAGCCGATTAGCAGACCCAAAGGATGCGGCCACTCTGGATCCTTTTTGCCGGCTCGTGCTCGGCCGTTCTCCTGCCAACGACGGAGCGTCGAAAGATCGCCTTCTTACTGAAGTTTCGACGATTGATCGTGACACGATCCTGAGTATCCTCCAGCTGATGTCAGAGACGGCAGGCGAGCAGAGCACTGAGCGGACAAATAGTTCATTCATCGTAAGGGGAGCACGGACCAGCGATTTTTGGCATCGAACCCCCGAAAATTGCACAGATTGTCGGTAGCAAAAAAATTGCAAGCAAAAAGATCAGTTTGTTTTCAGAAGCTTGTGGCTCAATAAGATTCCGCCCCCGGCACCATTTCCTTTTTTCAGGACATTCGAGAAAATCTCAGAACGTCCGGTAAGCCATTTCGAATAAATGAATTTATTCGCTCGCCTCGTCGCGGGGCGTCGCTTTGCATCCCAGCCTCTTTGCGCACAGATTTGCGGTAACTATCGCAGGTGGGCAAAAGGAAGCGCGGCGCCTCGTTGCAGCTGGCGAAGATCCTTCGGCAGCGAAACGCCAGCACACGGCCGCGCTCCAGCTTCGGCAGACGGGAAGCTTCGACGTCGTCGCCGACGAATATATCGAGCGGCTTCGGCTGAAGGGCCGGAGCGAATCCACCATCGGCAAGAATGTGTGACTTTTCAATCATGTGCGTCCCGCGCTAGGGCGGCGGTTGATGGCCGAAATCGCCGCGCACGGACCCCAAGGCGGTGTGCGGGCTTCTGTGCGCGATCGACGGATATGAGGGCAGCGTCATCGTCCGGATCGCGCTCCAGCTCTCGGCGCACCTCTTCACCAGGCCGGGCGAGCTTCGCCTCGCGGAATGGAACGAGTTCGACTTCGAGGTCGGCGCGTGGACGATCCCGGCCGAACGCACAAAGATGCGCCGGGCCCACAAGGTGCCGCTGACCGATCAGGTCGTCACGCTCTTCGAGCAGCTCGACGAGATCACGGGCGAGGGGAGGCTGCTCTTGACGAGCGTGCGTTCGGCGGACCGGGCCATGTCGGACAATGGAAATCGACGATGAACATGGATTCGGCGTCTGGCATCCGGCATCGCTATGCGGCCGACGGCACCGCGATGCGGTTGGCCGACTATGCCCAGCCCCGAAGGCGCCGACGTCGTGCAGGCGACGGTTGCCTGTCGGCAACCGGCCTGGAGGTGGCAGGATCGACGCCTTCTTCCCCAAGAATGCGTCAACCATCTCAGAAATTCCGGCAATGCTTCAATCTAATCGAAGGCCCAATGAGGATAGACGATCACAAGAGTTAACCTATGTTAAGTTTATGATATAGGGAAACAAATTTCGATCTAGAGCGTTGTCCCGGCGCCCGGTTTCGGGCGGAGCCTTTTGAGAAGGGATAGTCATGGAACCAAGCGATACCGACGCAACGCACATTCTCGCTGCCGATCACCGCGCCGTCGAAAAATTGTTCGAGGAATTCGAACGCTCTGGCAGCCGCAGCCAGAAAGCGAAGATCGCCGACAGGATCTGCACCGAGCTCAAGATCCATGCGCAGATCGAAGAGGAAATCTTCTATCCCGCGCTCGAGGGCAAGATCGACGCCGATCTACTCAAGGAAGCCTATGTCGAACATGACGGCGCCAAAGTTCTGATCAACGACATCGTCGCCTCGGGTGCCGAGGACAAGTTTTTCGAAGCGAAGGTCACGGTGCTCTCGGAAGAGATCAAGCATCATGTGAAGGAAGAAGAAAAGCAGCACGACAACATGTTTCAGCAAGCGCGCGCCGCCGGCGTCGATTTGAACGCGCTCGGCGAGCAGCTTCTCGCGCGCAAAGAAGAGCTCAAGCGACAGGCTGAAGGTGAGGGACTCCCGCCCGCTGCTTTGGCGACAATGTGATCGGCCGATCGCCCGGCGATAGCGCCGCCTGCGATCTCGCGGCGGCGCTGCAGGCGACGGATTTGGCGATCGCGACCGCGGAGAGCCGCACCGGCGGTCAACTTCGGCCCAATTTGCGCGCCACGCCGATCTCGGACCGTATATCGAGTGCGGGTTCGTCGTTTATTCGGTCGATGCCAAATGCGAAGTGCTGGGGATTGGCCGCAGCCTCGCGGAGCGATGCCAGGCCGTTGCCCCCGAAGTGAACGCGGCGATAGCCGAAGGCGCCTTGACGCGTTATCCGCGAATTGTCTGCCGCAAGCAGGGCGCGCGTGTGCAGCGGCCGTCGCTCCACTGTCTGACCCGGCCCACAAGCGAGCGTTAGGCCCGGATACGTACTGGCACCGATTTCGAGGCAGGAGTTTTCGACAGTCGATCGTGGTGCGACAGCGGCACCAGCGGATTGGCCTCCGGATAATAGGCGGCGACGCAGCCGGAAGGAAGGTCGAACGGCGTTACCGTCAATCCGCGCACTTCGCGCTCCACGCCGTCGTCGGCGTCGCTTTCGAGCGTCACCACCTGGCCGGCCTCGAGCCCTGCGCGGGCCATTTCCGCGGGACTGATCAACAGCACGTCGCGCGTTCCCTCGATACCCCGCATGCGGTCGGAATAGCCATAGATGGTGGTGTTGAACTGATCGTTCGATCGCAGCGTGATCAGGCGATAGCGGCCGGGCGCATCGGCGAAACCGCAAGCATTGAGTCCGTCGGGAACGGTAAAATCGACCTTGCCGCTTTCGGTCTTCCAGATGCGCTCGCGCGCGGCATTGCCTTTGTAGAAGCCGCCGGGGGTGAACATCCGCTCGTTGAACTTCTCGAACTTGTCGGGATAGCTTGCCTCGATCAGGTCGCGCACCTTGCCATAGTCGCCGGTCCATTCGTCCCACTTCACCTTGGGGCGGGGCGGCAGGGTCGCCTTGGCAATGCCCGCGACGATCGCGAGTTCGGACAACAGATGCTCGCTCGCGGGTTTGCGATGGCCGCGCGAGCCGTGGATACAACTCAGACTGTCTTCCATCGTCACCGTTTGCGGGCCGCCCGCCTGCATATCCTCTTCGGAGCGGCCAAGGCAGGGGAGGAGATAGGCGACTTCGCCGTTGATCAAATGGCTGCGGTTGAGCTTGGTCGCGATCTGCACCGTCAGGCGCATCTTCCGCCACGCCGCCTCCATCTTCTCGCGCTCTGGAATCGCGCGCACGAAATTGCCGCCCAGGCCCACGAACGCCTTGACCTTGCCCGACAGCATTCCTTCGCAGGCTTCGACGGTCGCCATTCCCTTCTCGGACGGCGGTTCGAAGTCGAAGAGTCGGCGAAGGCGATCATAGGGAACGAGCTCGGGCTTTTCGGAGATGCCCACCGTGCGCTGACCCTGAACATTGGAGTGTCCGCGCACCGGCGAAATACCCGCGCCCTCACGGCCGAGATTGCCGCGCAGCGCCAGGAGATTGACGAGCATCCCGATCGTCTGCGAACCGTGGACGTGCTGGGTGACGCCCATTCCATAGATGCCGATCACCTTTTTGGCGGAGCAATAGATGGCGCCGGCTTGTTCGAGGTCGGCTCGCGCGATTCCCGACTCGCGCTCGATCTCCTCCCAGCTCGCCGCGTCGACCGCAGCCAGAAATTCTTCATGCCCCTGCGTGTGCTGTTTCAGAAAGTCGACGTCGAACACATGTTCCTTCTTCGCCGCCATCAGCTCGCGTTCGCGCGCAAGCGCATATTTGCAAAGCCCCATGATCGCAGCGATGTCGCCGCTCGGCCGGACCTGCAGATAGAGCTCGGAGATGCGGGTTTCGCCGCCGGTGAGCATCTGGGCGGGATTCTGCGGATTGGTAAAGGCCACCAGCCCCTTTTCGCGGAGCGGGTTGAAGGTGACGATGCGGCAGCCGCGTTTCACCGCATTCTGCAGCGGATGGAGGAAGCGCGGGCTGTTCTGTCCGGTATTCTGCCCGAAAAAGAAGATCGCGTCGCACGCGTCGAAGTCGGACAGCACGCACGTGCCGACCGGCGACCCGATCACTTTCTTGAGCCCGACCGAGGTGGTCTCGTGGCACATGTTCGAACTGTCGGGCAGGTTATTGTGGCCATAGAGCCGCGCGAAAAGCGCATAGAGATAGCTGGTTTCGAGGCTGGCACGACCCGATGCGTAAAAGATGACCGATTTGGGGTCGAGCGCTTTGAGCTCCGCCGCGATGCCGGCGAAGGCTTCGTCCCACCTCACGGGGACATATCTGTCGCTCTCGCGGTCGTAGCGCATGGGTTCGGTGAGCCGGCCGGTCTGCTCGAGGTCATAATCGCGCCATTGCTTCAGCTCGGAGACGCTGTGCTTCGCGAAGAAGTCGGGGGTGCAGCGCCGGCTGGTCAACTCCCACAAGGTCGCCTTCGCGCCGTTTTCGCAAAATTCGAAGGCATGGGGATGCGCGGGCTTGGTCCAGGCGCAGGAAACGCACATGAAGCCGCCGGGCTTGTTCTGCCGCCGCAGCGTGTCGAGCACCGCCGGCGAGTCGGCTTCGGCGCCGAATATCCGTGCGATGCCTTTGAGCGAACCCCAGCCGCCCGAAGGGCCGTCATAATGGGCGGTGTCGCTCGCGCCGCCCTCTTTCGCTTCCGGTTTGTCGGCCATCGGGCTCCCCTTGGGTCTGTCGCGGCGTTCGGCGGCACCGTTTGTCGCGTGTGCGACCGGGGAACGAGCGAGCGGGGTGCGATGTTCCTCCGCCCGCCTTTTTTCCGGCGCGGGACGACCCCGAACGGATTTTGTCGCCGCCGATCGCATCGTTATCGGGCCCCGGACCCCTATGCCGACCCCCGCGCCGCCCCCGCATCTTGAGGGACACGCTCGGCATTTCCACCCAGCCCGTACGCCGATGGTTGGTGGTTGTGCCGCAGCGAAGGGTTACGCGATTATCGCACATGTTATGGCGCCCCGGGCTTCGGCCTCGGTAAGGCGGATCCACCCGATTTCCAGAGTGCTGCGCACTTTGCGGGATGCGAAGGAAAGGATACGGGATGGGCCGGCTGATCGTCGTCTCGAACCATGTGCATCTGTCTTCCGAACAGGAGGATGACGACCAGGAAGGTCTGGCGGTCGCGCTGGCTGCCGCGCTTCGCTCGACCAGCGGGATGTGGTTCGGCTGGTCGGGTCGTGTGACCGAGCGCTTCAGCGGTCAGATCGACCTTCAGCGGCGCGATGGCATCACCACCGCGCTCGTCGATCTGGAGGCGCAGGATGCCGACGAATATTTCGGAGGTTTTGCCAATCGGACGCTGTGGCCGCTCTTTCACTATCGCGTCGATCTCGCCGAGCATGAGCGCGGGTACGCGTGCGGCTATCACCGGGTCAACGAGCGTTTCGCGGAGACGATGATGCCGATGGTCGCGTCGGACGATCTGATCTGGGTTCACGACTATCATCTGATTCCGCTCGGTGCCGAGCTTCGCCGCCGCGGATGTCGCAACCGGATTGGCTTTTTTCTTCACACGCCCTGGCCGCCGCGGCGGCTGCTGACGTCGCTGCCCGGGCATCGGTCGCTGGTCGAGGCGATGTTCGAATATGACCTGATCGGTTTTCAGACGCACGACTGGCTCGATTCCTTCCTTCACTATGTTCGCGAGGAACTCGGCGCGCGGGTCGATGCCGACGGGACGATCGATCTCGATGGTCGTTCGGTCCGGGCGATCGTTTGTCCGATGGGGATCGACGCGGCCGCTTTCGGCGAGGCCGCATGCGACGAGGCGGCGCGGCAGCGCCAGGAGTCGCTGGCGCGAAGCTGCGAAGGGCGCACCATGATCATCGGCGTCGACCGCCTCGATCAGGCAAAGGGGATCGAGGAGCGCTTTCGCGGCTATGAGCGGCTGCTCGCGCGGCGCCCCGATCTGCAAGGCCGCCTCTTCTTCCTTCAGGTCACGCCGCCGCCGCAGGGCGATGTCGGCGGGCACCGCGAAATTCGTGCCCGGCTCGATACATTGTCGGGCCATATCAACGGCGCCTTCGCGACCGCCGAATGGGCGCCGCTGCGCTATGTGAACAGGGGATATGCGCGCGAGACGCTCGCGGACATGTATCGCGCCGCTCGCGTTGGCTTCGTGACCCCGCTCTGCGACGGGATGAATCTTGTGGCCAAGGAATATGTCGCAGCACAGGATCCCGACGACCCCGGCGTCCTCATCCTCTCGCACTTCGCGGGCGCCGCGGCGCAACTGAAGCAGGCGCTGCTCGTTAATCCGCATAGCCCCGAAGAGGTCGCCGACGCGCTGGAGCGCGCGATCGCGATGCCCCGCGCAGAGCGCCTCGCGCGGTGGCGGGCGCTGATGGACAATGTCGAAAGCGAGGACGTGAACTGGTGGCTTCAACATTTCCTGTACGCACTCGATCCGCCGACCCTCGCAAGCCCGGACTGTCCGGGCGGCGAGAATGATCTCGCTACAGCGTCCTGATTTCTCCGGGCTGGCCGCCGACCTTGCGGGGCCGCTGGCCGCGGTTCTGTTCGTCCTCGTGGCGCATCAGATCATCTTCCATGTCGCGGGACGCACCGCCGCACGGACGGCGAAGACCATCGACGACCTCGCCGTCGCCCATGTGCGGCAGCCGACGCGCTGGATCGCTTGCGTCCTCGCGCTGTCCGCGTCGCTGCGCGGCGTCGAACTGACCGCCCAGGCACATGGCCTGGCGACCCTCGTCATAGGTCTGATACTGCCGCCCCTGATCGGCTGGCTGGGCGTCGCTGTATTGAAAATAGCGCGCGAGGCGATCGAAGCCCGTTCCGACGTCACGGTTGCCGACAATCTCGCCGCCCGGCGCCGCCGGACGCGCGCGGCCATTCTCTATCGGATCGGCATGTTCGTCATCTGGCTGATCGCCTTTTGCATGATGCTGATGGCGATCCCCGGCGTGCGCAACATCGGGGTCACGCTGATCGCCTCGGCCGGACTTGCCGGGCTCGCGGTGGGGGCAGCCGCCCAGCCGGCGCTCAAGAATGTCATCGCCGGAATGCAAATGGCGATGACCGAGCCGATCCGGCTCGACGACGTCGTGATCATCGCGGGCGAATGGGGACGGATCGAGGAAATTCACCTGACCTTCGTCGTCGTGCGCATCTGGGACGACCGACGCCTCGTCGTTCCGGTCAGCCGCTTTCTCGACGAAAGCTTCGAAAACTGGACGCGCAACACCAGCGAGATCACAGGCGCCGTGATCTGGTACGTCGACCCGGCCGCCGACATCGCCGCGCTTCGCGAGAAGCTCAAGCAACTGGTCGCTGCGCATCCCCTGTGGGATCGGCGCTTCTGCAACCTGCAGGTCACGGGAACGACCGCCGAAGCCATCGAGGTGCGCGCGCTGATGACAGCGAAGGACGCGAGCGCGGCCTTCGACCTGCGCTGCGACATTCGCGAAGCGATGCTCGCCTATTTGCGCGACAGTCGCCCCGGCGACGTTGCGCGCCGCCGGGTGCAATTGGCCTAGCTCGCTTCGGGCGCGGCAGCCGGCGCGTCGCGTTCGGTCGCGGTCGCGCCATCGGCATCTGCATCGGCGGTCAGTTCGACGACTCCGTCTGCTTCGAAGCGGCTATCGCCGTTGTCGCCAACCTCGAGGTCGCCCCAGACATAGACGCGGTCGCCGGCTTCGATGCGTCCGGCCACAGGCGTGTCGGCATAGCTCGCATCGACCGCGATCTTCATCGCGCCGGCCCCCAACGTGAAGCCGTTCGGCGTTTTTCCGGTGACCGGGCCGATATAGCTGGTGCTGACGTCGATATCACCGAGCGCGAAATAGCGGGGCTCGACGATGCCTTCTTCGTCGACGGCGTTGCCATATTAGACGGTATCGCGATTCTTCACATAGACCGAGTCGGCCTCGATCGTGTTGGCGGTGAAGAAATTTTCGTCGAGGCGCCCGCTTACCTGAACCCGGTCGCCGGGCAGCAAGCCTTTGCCGCGATCATAGAATCGCCAGCCATCGACCTCGACGTTGATCCGGCCGCGGCCATAGTCGAGCAGAAACTCGGACGGGCCGGCCGACACGACGCGGCCGTCGAGATTGATCCATTCGGTGAACGGCTCGGCTTCGGCGATCGCTTCGCTGTCGCTCGGGCCGGCGGTCGAGGAGCCATTCGGTTCCTGACCACAGGCCGCAAGGAAGAGGGGGAGGGCGAGAAGCGCGGAGGCGAGCGCCGGTCTCGCCGTGTCGGGGAGAAATGGCGGATGTGGCATGATCGAACTCTCCTTTTTGGGAAAAGGCCCCCGGCCGCCGGTCGGGCGGCCGCGGAGCGTGTCCGGGCAAAGCGGAAAGTCGTTGCGGTCGCTTGCCGATCGTCCGCGTTTGCCCGCGGGTCGGCCGTTCAATAGACGTAGATGGCGTCGACCGGCTCCCACGCGTCGAGCACGCGGGCATCGGTTTCGCGCAGATAATCCTCTCCATGACCGTTGAGCAGCAGCGCGTGGTCGCTTGCGGAGAGCAGCAGATTGTCGAGCGGCACGCCGGCCTCGTCGCGTTCGCCGCGAAGGACGGGGTAGAGATAGCCGTCGTCGGCGATATCGATCATGGCATAATAGCGGCCATTGTCTTCGTCGCGGATGATCCGGTCGATGGCGCCGACCTCGTCGCCTTTCAGGTTCACGACCTGCTGGCCCTCGATCCGATCGGTGTCGATCTTGTTGGCGGCCAGATAATAGGTCAGCGTCATATAGTCGGGATCCCAGTCCCACTGTTCGACGGTCGCATTGGCCGACGGCGAGGGGTTCGCATCATGGCGCGCGTCGTTGGCGACGTTCATGAATTCGGTGAGCGATACCGTCCCGTCGTTGTTGCGGTCCAGCGTCGCATAGCCGCGCTCGACCGTCGGGATCATTCGTGGATCGCCGTCGCTCGCATAGTCGCCGACAAATTCCCCGTCGATCGTATGCGCGCGCAGCATATTATATTCCTTGCGCGACAATTCGCTGTTTCCGTCGAGGTCTGCGTGATCGAACACGTTCGCTAGATTGTCGAAGCTGTTCGGCTGAAAGGAACCGCCTTCTTGCGCCTGCGCCGAGGCGCAGCAAAGGGCGGTGCCGGCGAGCATGAGGAAGGCCATTTTCATAGCTATCTCCTTTCGGTGGTTGATGGGAAAAGCGGGACACGCACATGCCCCTCACCAGACCAACAGGCCGCGCCAGCAGAAGTTCCGATCATCGTGCTGCAAAGCCGGGTCGTCGAAAATTGCCACGCGACCTGTCGCATAACTGATTGAATTAAAGATAGATTATGCGGGTGGCCAAAGCGCTAACCTCTGTTAAGTCGCAGCCCGCGATCGGCGGAAGCTGGCCTCAATCAGCCCCTGCAAAGGGCGATGTTTCGCCCCCGCAGGCGGCATCCACCTCCCGGTGAAGATAGCGCGGGTTGAAGCCGGCGATCGCTTTCAGCTTTTCGAGATCGGCGATCCGGATCTTGCGCCCGCTGCGGACGACCGCGCCCCGCTCGACGAGCGTCTTGAGCGTGCGGTTGATGTGAACCGGCGTCAATCCGAGCAGGTCGGCAAGCTGTTCCTGTGTCAGCGGCAGTGAGCGGGCGACAAGTCCCGGGCTTCCCGTCAGTTCGAGGCGAAGGTGCAATTCGCACAGAAGATGCGCAAGACGGGCGCGTGCGCTGCGGCGGCCATTGTTGAGCAACCATTCGCGGCCGACCGAGGCTTCGATCAGAATATCGGTAATCACGGCGCGCGCGATCCCCGGACGCGACGCGACCAGATTTTCCATGTCGCGATTGGCGATCACCGCCACCTCGATTTCGGTCAGCGCCTGCAGGTCGTGGTCGGCGGTGCTTACGAAGATCGATTGGAAATCGAGGCTGTCGCCCGGAATCTTGATCGCCACGATCTGCCGGTCGCCATCCTGCGACAATTTACGCCGAAAGGCGAAGCCCGAAAGCAGGATCGGGCAGATGTCGGGCCGGTCGCCTTCGCGCAGCAGGAAAGCGCCGGGCTCGAATCGGCGATGGGCGCGAGGGAGGGCGAGCAGTGCGGCGCGATCGGCCGGCGATAGGCCGCTGTGACTGAGCAGCTTGCACAGAAACAGGTCGAAACTCCCTTTGCTCGGCGGCGGGCGGCTCACAGCTGGTCCTGACATTTCCTCGGGGCGTCGTGGAGAGTCAGCGCCCGGTCCCCCCGAAAGTTCCGCGCGCGCGCCGCGGCACCGGTGGACGCCCGGATCGCTAACCTGCGTCAAGTCGCGCAACGCAGCCTTCCGTGCCGGCGCTTGGGCGGGAAAGGAGATTGTCATGTTCATGCAGAACAAGCGTCTGCAATATACCGTCCGCGTCGCCGATCCCGATCCGGCGCTCTGATAGCGGCGTCGCGGCGACGCGCGAAGGCCGCCGGTCTCGCCCGGCCCCGGTCGGAGGGCGGATCGCCATGTCTTCTCGCGCGATGACCGGGATTTATGACCCAGTATAATCGGCCGATTTCCACATCATGCTATTCCGCAAGTTCCATTTTTGCCGTGTGCCGCCTTGGCTGGCGGCCGCCCGAAAGGATCGAACTATGGGCGACGACCTGTGGGCCTTTGCCGTCATTGGCGGTCCGATATTGCTCGCGCTGGTGGTGCTGCTGGCGATGGCGGGGAACCGGCGATCGCGCGCCGAAAGACAGCGTACCGAGGCCGCAACGCGCGAGCGGCGCGAGGAGGAGCACCGGGCGGCGACGCCCGACCGCAATCAGGGGCGCACTAGCCGAGGAGAATGATATGCCTTTCGCTGCTTTTGCCGAGCGCCGCAAATCCTGGCCTTCCGCCGCGATCGTCTGCGCCGCGGGTGCGGGCCTTGCCGCGGGCCTCTTCGCCAACGTCGGGCGCAAAATGGTCGTGCAAGGCCTTTCGGCCACGCACGGCAGCTGGGATAAAGGGCTGAAGGCCGAGCATCGCGCCGTCTTGAAGATATTCGACAAGCTCGAGCAAACCGACGAGGAGCAAGAAGCGAAGCGTCTCCTGCTTCTCGCGCAGCTCAAGCATGCGCTTTCGAAGCATGCCTATGAAGAAGAGAACATCGTCTATCCCGCGATGCGCGAGCATGGGCAGGTGCAAGAGGCCGATGAACTCGTTCACGACCATGGCTATGTGAAGCAATATCTGTTCGAACTGGGCGAAACGCCCTCGAGCGCATCAGGGTGGGCCGTCAAGCTCGGCGACTTCCGGCGCTCGATCGAGGACCATGTCCGCCGCGAGGAGGAGGAACTATTTCCCCGGCTGCGCGAGGCGCTGGGCAAGGAGGGCAATGCCCATGTCACCGCCGCGGTGAACAAGGCCGGATTCATGGCCGCCTGACGGGCGAGGCGCAGCGCCTCGCCATCGTCGGTCAGCGGCTTCCGCCAACTGGAGAATCGGCAAAACCATGCGGTCCATGATCATCGCGAAGCGGAGCCGCCCCACCGCCGCCCTGCGGGTCGGAGTCATAGTCTTCGGCGTTGCCGGCCCCGCCCGCACCGGCGCCGCTGCCCGATACGGCGCCAGACCCCTTCGAAGCGCGCTTGCCGCGATTGGCGTCGCCGTCTTTGCGGTCTTCTTCGGGATAATCCTCGGGCTTCACCGTGCCGACATTGGGGCGGTCCTCGACGCGTCGCGGCGGCAGCGATCCCGGCGTGCCCGGCTTCCATCCCTCGCGGGTGGGCTGCGCGTCGCCGAGGGGGCCGCGCGGGGGCTTCTCGTCGGTCATCGTCATTCTCCTTCATGCGTTTCCCGATCGATCAACGCCCCGCGCGGCCGCACGTTGCGCCGCCGGGACAGGCAAGGCCGCGCGCACAAGAATAATCGCGGCGCCGCGCAACCCGGGGCGCCTTTCGCCGGTTTCAACCAAGCTTTTTCAATCGGATAGCCGAAAGAGGGCGATATGGCGCGAGCAACATATGGATCTACCGGCGCTTTGCGGACGTCGACGCTGAAGAAGCTGTCCGTCTTTGTCGGAGGCGCCTGGCTGATCGGGCTGCTCCTCTCTCGCGCCGCGAAGGCGGGGGGCGATCATGCGGCGGCTTTTTCCGACGGCGAAAGCGACCCGGAGAATTTCGATCAGACGCGCTCGGCCGGTCCCGCCGCGATGCGCGACGGGCCGCGGCGCGACTGGGACCGCGTCGATCAGGCTGCGGACGAATCCTTCCCCGCCAGCGACCCTCCCTCCTATTGATGCGGGTATTGACCATGCCGACCTACACGCTTCGTTACAATGACGACGGCCAGGGACTGCCCAAGCGCATCGAATTCGAAAGTCCCGACAGCAAGGACGTGCTGGCGATCGCCGCGGGCGAGGCTTGGGGCCGCATCGCGGAATTGCTTGAGGACAGCAAACCGCTCTGCAAACTTGTCCACGCCGCGCCCGAAGCGGGCGGCCTGTGGGTTCTTTTGCCGGCCACGCGCAAAGGATGCGACCATGCCCGGCCCAAGCGTCCGCGGTTCGACGACGAACCGTAAATCGGGGCCGAAAGGCCCAACTTATCATAATTTAAGGACAGCCTTTGGCGCGGGCGTAACGTCGCGCCATGAGCATGAGGCCCCGATCCCCCTACAAACGCGACTCTTCGCCGATGCGGCAAGGCACTCGTTCCGATTTGGCGGGGCCGACCGGGCGAGGGCCGGGCGGCCGTGCTCTGCCATGCGCCAGTTCCTGAGGTCGCCTTCGATGGGCGAGCCCCACGCGCCGGAACGGCGCGACGGACATCTTCTGCGCATCCTGGTCAAGAAGCTGCTCAGCCACAGTCTGCTGCCGGCCGAGGATCGGCAGGCGATCGAAGCGCTGCCGTTCACGGTGCGGACGCTCGAAGCCAATGAGTCGATCGTGCGCGAAGGGAGCCGGACCGACAGCTGCGCCATCCTGCTCTCGGGCTTTGCCTTTCGCGCCAAGCTGTCGGCCGAAGGCGGACGTCAGATCGTCGCGCTGAAGACGCCCGGCGATCCGCTGGACCTGCAGTCGCTGTTTCTGCCGACCGCCGACCACAGCCTGCAGGCGTTGACGCGTGTCGAACTCGCCCTGGTCCCGCACCGCGCGTGGAACGCGCTCCTCGCCGCTCGCCCGGCGGTGGCGCGCGCGGTCGTCGTGGACGTGCTGATCGAGGGGTCGATCGGGCGCGAATGGCTGCTCAATATCGGCCGGCGCGACGCGCGGACCCGCGTCGCCCATTTCCTGTGCGAACTCGTGCACCGGCTCAATCGCGTCGCGCTCGACCGTATCGAAACGCTCGAAGTGCCGCTGACACAGGAGCAGCTCGCCGATCTGATGGGGCTGACGCCGGTACATATCAACCGTACGCTCAAGGCGCTCGAAGGCGAGGGGGCGGTCGCTCGCGTCGCGCGGCGCCTGCACATCGCCGACCTCGACCGCCTCGCCGAGATCGCGTCCTTTTCGAGCCTGTATCTGCACGGCCACGACGCCCAAGCGGGATAATCCCGCGCTGCTGCTCCAACCCGATGGGACAAGGAGATGACACGCTATTATTTTCACACGAGCGACGGCGAATATGACGTCGACGATATCGGGGTCGAACTAGCCGACGACCGGGCCGCAAGACGCGAAGCGATCCGTTACGGCGGCGATATCTTGTCGAACGAACCCGATTTGCTGAGCAATGCCCATGGGCTGCGGATCGACGTAACCGACGACCGCGACGCGCATTGCTTCGCGATCGTCATTCGGGTCGTATCCGACCTCATCACCGCTTAGCAGATTGCCTTGGGACGTGCGGCCGGCGCGAACTCGCGAAACTTGCAACATGGGTTAGCGCCCCGTTCCGCGCCTCTGTCTATGCAAGGGATGGATGAAGGGACGGACCCATGCATCATCGCGATCTAGCGGAAGACGGATCGGGCACGACCATCTGCCCGGGGCAGCGCCAGCGAATAGCGCGCTCGCGCTATCTGGTCCGCCGCGGCGACCGGCCGCATGCGATCCACTGGATCGAAAAGGGCTGGGCGGCGCGCTACAAGCTGCTGCGCGACGGGCGGCGGCACATCACCCACTTTTATCTGCCCGGCGACATCTGCGATCTGGGCTGGGTGAGCGGTCGGCAGGTCGAACAGCCGGTCATCGCGCTGACGCCGATCGAAAGCGTCTGCGTCGAGCGCAGCTGGATCGAGCGCAAGCTCGCACGTTCGGCAGGCTTTTCGCGCAAGGTCGCGCAGCAGTCGCTGGTCGATCGCGTCGCGCAGGACGAATGGCTGGTCTCGCTGGGATGCAAGACGGCGATCGAGAAGATCGCGCATCTGTTTTGCGAGCTTAGCCTGCGCTTGCAGGGCAACGGCCAGGCGAGCGCGGCCAGCGCCCCCTGTCCGCTGTCGCAGCAGCATCTGGGCGATTTCACCGGCATGACGCCCGTCCATGTCTGCCGCACGCTGCGCGAACTGCGCGGTCGCGACCTGATCGAACTGAAGCGCGGACGCCTGCGCATTCCCGACTTTGCCCGGCTCGCCCGATTGTGCGCGTTCGAGGGCGATTATCTTCGTTCCGACAGCGGCCGCGGGGCGACCGGCCCGAAATCCGCGAACGACGCCGCAGGCCTGACCTTCGTCGCCATCGCAAGCCGTTGAGGAGAGCAAGCCATGACATTCAACCGTCAGGATCATATCTGGGAGCGCGCCTTCGATGTCGAAGTGCGTCATGGCGACGCCGCCGAGCAGGAGGCGCGGCGGCGGATCGGGCGCTACGCCGATCGGTGCGAATATGAGGATGCGGCGCTTTGGGCGTCGGTCGCCGACCGGCTCCGCAAACTTCACGAAATTGGCAAACCTGTGTAGGCGGGCGCCCCGAGGGGCCGCGAAGCAACGAAAATATAACGCCGATCAATGTTCGCGAAATCGCCCGCGACCTCCACGGAACTTCGCCCTCTGTCGCCGCGTCGGGCATGAGGGACTTAGTCGCCGATGGAGACATATATGAATCGCTTTTTATTGACCACGGTGTCGATGGGGCTGCTGGTCGCCGGCTGCGACAGCGGCGAATCGGACGCCGATGCCCCCTATGCCGACGACCAGAATGCCGGAACGCCGATGATGGGCGCTGCCGAGCCCGGCGCCGAAACCTATCCGGCAAGCAATCTCGACCCGCAGTCGTTCGTCACCACCGTGGCGCAAAGCAATCAGTACGAGATCGACGCCGCCCGCATCGCGCTCGAAAAAACGCGGTCGAACGACGTTCGGGACTTTGCCAACCAGATGATCGAAGACCATTCGAAGGCCGCGGCCAAGCTGAAATCGGCGATCGAGGCGCGGGGCGGCGAACTCGAAATCCCCTCGCATCCCAGCGATCAGCAGCAGGCGGACCTTGAAGCGCTTCGCGACGCCGAAGATTTCGACAGCGTTTACCTACAGCAGCAGCGCCGCGCGCATGAAAAGGCGCTCAGCCTGCTCCGCGGCTATGCGAACGGCAGCGAAACCAGCGCGCTGCGCTCCTTTGCCGACGAGACGGCGACGGTGGTTCAAGGACATCTCGACCGCGTGCGCAAGATCGAAGTGGCTGCCGGAGAAGACGGCCTGACGCGCGCCCCCGCCGACACTGGAACCCAATAGCACTGGAGCCTCGATGCTTCATCCCGAGCCGCCTCTCCTCCGCCGGCGGATCGGAATCGCGGCATTCAGTTTCCGGACCGGCCGCTCTCGATGGATGACCAATTCAGCACAGAGTCAGCCGGCGCGGCTAGAATTTCTCGCACGATGAACATGGTATCTGCCTTTTCAGTCCAGGTCGAGACGGGGACATGCGACGAAGACGCCGTGCTGCTGCTCGTCGACAGCCGGCTGCTCGCCTGCCTCGTCCGCCTCGACGATCCGTGCCATGGGGCGCTTCAACATCAGTGGTGCATCGAATGCGCGTTCGGTTTTGCGACGCAGGGGTTGCCCGACGCCTTCGCCGATGTTCCGGCCGCGATTGCAGCGGTGACGCAGCGAACGCACGGAAGCGCGCTCATCCTCGACGACCAGATCGTGCCGCTCGTGGCGTAAGCGGCAGGCGATAGCCTCACTGATGCTGTGAATGCACGTCGCTCGGCCGGGCGATTTCGCCGAGTGCGGCCCCCGCCGCCGCCGCTTCGCCATGGGTCGCGAGGTCGGTGATCGAGACGATCCCGACGAGACGCTTTTCGCGATCGAGCACGGGCATGCGCCGAAGCTGTAGATCGCCCATATTTCCGAGCACGTCGTCGGCCTCGTCCTCTTCGAAACAGTAAAGGATTTCCTCGCTCATCGCCTCCGAAACGGGCGCCCCCGGCTGCAAGCCGCGGGCAACCCCGCGGATCGCAATGTCGCGATCGGTGATTACGCCGACCAGACGGTCCTCGTCGGCGACCGGCACGAAACCGCAATCAATCTCGCTCATGATCTGCGCGGCCGATTGCAGGCTGTTGTCGAGGGTCGCCACACGCAGATCGCGGCTCATGCACTGGGAAATTTTCATCGTATGGACCTTTCGATTGTTCGCAGGAAGGGAACGGATTGCGCCGATCAGCGTCGAAGCGTTGCGTCGCTTCCGGATTCGGATCGTGTCTGAACCGCGGCCGGTCGGCGGCGCAGATTGTTCTGAACATGTGCGACGCCCGAAACCTCTTCGGCACAATCTTCGGCGCGGCGCCTGTCCACGCGGGATTCGACGGTGCCGTCGAGCGTCACCTCTCCGTCTTTCACCGTCACTTCCATTCCCGATGCGTCGATGCGCGGGTCATCGGCCAGACGGTCGCAGAGCTCTTGGTGGATTCGTGCGTCGCTACGGCGATATCCTCGTGGTCCCTTGCCGCGATGCTCGCCGGCGCGGTGCGGCACGGCAGCGCGATCCGCGCGCCAGTCGGAATCCGCCGGATCGGCCCAGCCGCCGCGAACGTCGCGCCGGGCATCGCCGTAATAGGGGCCGGGACTCCTCCGATAACGGCCGCGACCGTCGTGCGGCGGGGTAAAGCGGCCCCATCCGGGCGCGCGGGTTGGATCTTCATAGGCGCGCCGCGGCGAGTCCCAGCCGCGAAGATAGGCGGTGTGCCCATAGGGCTCGCCAGATCGGTCCTGATCGGCGTCGGCACCGCCGCGCGCCGCGGGATGTCCGCGATAAGCGGGGTATCCCGCCGGATCGGCCCAGTCGCCTTCGCTCAGGCGTCCGCCGGGCTGCCGCGAGCGGCGCGAATAGCCGAAATCGTCTTCATAGGCGCCTTCGGGGTCATTGTCCGGCCACGAACTGTCGCCCGGACGGCGGTTGCCGAAGCTGGGAGGGAGGTTGCGATAGCGGTCGTCCATGTCCGATCCTTTCGGTTGCCGCCCCCCGACGGCTACGATCGAACCGGGATCGTCTCTCCGCCGCAATAACCTGGACGATAATCGGGGCCGGTCAGTGGGTACTTGCGGCGAGCTGCGGGCTGAGCGCCGACCGGCTCATGCGCGGGCCGGGTTCGCCGTCCATTCCAAGCAATGCTGCGAGGCGCCGGACCCCCGAATCATATTCCTCTGTGTGCAGATAGCGGCTGTTGAACTGACCTGTTTCCGCCAGCTTCTCGAAATCATACATGTCGAGCTCGCGGTGCCGGATGTCGACCATGCCGCGCGATCGGAGATTCTGGAGCGTGCGATTGACGTGCACCTGGGTCAGCCCCGTCGCTTCGGCGATCTGGCATTGGGTCAGCAGGAATTCGCAGGTCTTCGAAAGCATTCGCGCGCCGCTGCGGAACCGCACATAAATTTCGCACAGTAGGTGCGCGATGCGCTCGAGCGCGTTCCGCTGTCCGACATTGATCGTCCATTCGCGCTGGATGGCGATGCTCATAAACTCGTTCCAGCAAAAGAGCTTCGCGAGCGACGGGCAATCGCCGACCAGCTGACGAATATCGTCGCGTGAGAGTTCGGCGACGGTCAGATTGCGCACGGCGGCGACGCAATGGTCGACGCGGTCGACCAGGAAGGCGTCGAGATCACAGATGTCGCCGGGCAGGAACAGCGCGACGATCTGACGCCGGCCATCGGGCAATTGCTTGTATTTCTGCGCCCACCCGTCGAGCACGACATAAAGGAGATGCGGCGTGTCGCCTTCGCGTATCAGGTCGCTGCCGCGATCGATCGACCGCGCCCGGCGCGACAACATCGACTCCCACGCGAAATGTTCGTCGGGTGTGAGCGAATTTCGAAGCATGGAATTGAAAGGCATGGCGACTCCAGTCTGTCTTATGCTGTCAGGTCCCCACGCGTGAGCCCAAGGTGAAGCAAGAACGCCGCGGGCGTCTTGATCCATGTTATGTCGATGGGGGCCTGCCCCGTTTTTCGTCCGCTTGAGACGGCGCATCACCGGCGCGTCGTGCCGTTCCGTTGTGCGAGAAGCGTAGAAAAGGCGGCTCCCGGTCTGCCAGCGGCGACGGGACTCGCATATTTTGGGGTTTCGGCACGCGGGCGCGCATTCATGATTTAAGTTATAATTGGCCCGCCTCCCGTAGGTCCGCGCGAGCGACCTCCTCGGATACGGGTTGCCCTTGAACCATTGCGGGCGGCGTGGTCGGTCAGCCCTCGACCGAATCCCTCGCGACAAATTTGTTGAAGCGGCTGTCATCCTCGCTGCGCAGGAAGGCGAGGTCGCTGGCATCGAAGATCTCAAAGAAACGATCCCATTCGATCCGCTCGAGCCCTTTGTCGTCGTCGCCTCCCGGGTCGTCGAAATCGATGCGCAGGATTGCGCCGGGGCGCTCATTGTCCGCCGTATCGGCGACGACGGCGGGGGAGCCGCCGCGCTCTTCGGCCCAGCGGCGGATCGTGTCATGATCGGTGGTGGCGGTCGCACTTGCCATGGTCGGTCTCCCGTTTGCAAAAGGGGCTGTTGGACGGTCGCTGAAATGCTCGAGCGTCGCCGATTGTTCACGCGAAAGCGGGCCCCACTCGCCAAATTCGCGAAGCCGCGTCCGTTTTCTGCGGCCGTTTATAACGCAGGTTGTAAACTGCCTCGGTCGTGTTTCGACGTTGGCCGCGGGCAATCCGCGGTCGGGGCGTTCGCCGGTTCGCGGCAACACTCGTGTCCCGATAAAATAGGTTATCATTAAAAATCTCAACGGTTCGGCGGGGGAACTATCAAATCCGCACCGCGTCGGGGGTAGACAATCCCGACGAGGAGCCCCCCCGATGCGCAACAAGCTGTTGTCCCTTCTTCCGCTTATGCTCTTGACCGCCGCGTGCAGCGATCGCGCGGCGAAAGAGGCGATCGTGGACGAGCCCGATGAGCCGATGGTGGCAGGAAGCGATCAACAAACGATGACCACCCCCTATGACCCGGGCGACCCCGTCGATCCCAACGACATGACGCGCAATGTGAATGCGTCCGGAGGCGACGGCGGTGATGCGATGCCGACCAACGACCCGCAATCGGCCGCCGATACGCCGCCCGGCTCCGCGGCCGAGACGCGGTGAGGGCCGACCCTTCCTGGCAGAGGAGATAAGTCGATGAGCATCCGACAACGCGCCGCACGCCCGGTGGGCTATACCGGTCTGATCGTCGGCGTCGCCGCCGCCGGCGCAGTCACGATGCTTTACCGCCGACGCGAGCGCGATCGAGCGGGCGACGACGCACCAGGATATACCGCCCGCCGTGGGTTCGAGACGTACGACGTCGTGGGACGGACGGTGACGATCCGGCAGCCGCGCGAAAAGCTGTTCGCCTTTTGGCGCGATTTTCAGAACCTGCCGCGCGTCATGGAAAATCTGGTCGCGGTGCGACCCGCCCAAGCTGCCGGACGCTGGATCTGGACGATCAAGGCGCCCGCGGGACGCACGGTTGACATCGAGACCGAGATCGCGCGCGAAGAAGAGGGCGAACTCATCGCCTGGCGCTCGGTCGAGGGCTCGGCGATCGACACCGAAGGCCGCGTGCGCTTTGTCGACGCGCCGGGCGACCGGGGAACGCGCGTGTCGCTCACGGTCGCCTATAAGCCGCCCGCGGGCGAGATCGGCCGCGGGATCGCGAAACTGTTTCGCCGCGAGCCCGCAGTACAGGCGCGCCACGATCTCAAGCGCTTCAAGATGCTGATGGAGACGGGCGAGATCGCCACCTCGGCACGGCGCAAAGCCGACCGCGCGGGCGGCGAATTGCCCGCCGGCGATCGGAACCCGAAGACGGAGCCCCAATCATGAAAGCCCTGGCCTGGCACGGAAAGCACGACGTGCGCGTCGAAAGCGTCCCCGATCCGGAGATCGTCAATCCGCGCGACGCGATCATCGAGATCAGCTCGACCGCGATTTGCGGTTCGGACCTCCATCTCTATGACGGCGTCATCCCGGGTATGCGTGCCGGCGACATATTGGGGCACGAATTCATGGGTCGTGTCGTCGAGACGGGGCCGGGCAGCACGCTTAAGAAAGGCCAGCGCGTCGTCGTGCCGTTCACGATCAGCTGCGGCCAGTGCTTCCACTGTTCGGTGACCCAATATTCGGCGTGCGAAAATTCGAATCCGGTCGAAAAACAGGATTTGTCGGCGACCGTCTATGGCCATCCGATGGCGGGCCTCTTCGGTTATTCGCATCTGACCGGCGGCTATGCGGGCGGACAGGCCGAATATGCGCGCGTTCCCTTTTCGGATGTCGGGCCGATCGTCGTGCCCGATCATCTCGACGACGACAGCGTCCTCTTCCTCTCCGACATTCTGCCGACTGGCTGGATGGCCGCCGAAAATGCGCAGATCGGTCCCGACGATACCGTCGCGGTGTGGGGCTGCGGCCCGGTCGGTCTCTTTGCGGTCCAGTCGGCGCTCGTCATGGGCGCGGCGCGGGTGATCGCGATCGACCATCATCCGCATCGCCTGGAACTCGCGCGTTCGCTGGGCGCCGAAATCGTCAATTTCCGCGAGAGCCACGTGCGCGAGGCGCTGATGGAAATGTCGGGCGGCCTTGGGGTCGACGCGGTAATCGATGCCGTCGGCATGGAGGCGCACGGCTTTGCGATCGACAATATGCTGGATATCGCCAAGCAAAAGGTGGGGATGGGCGCCGATCGCGCTTCGGCGCTGAAGCAGGCGATCCTCGCGGTGCGCCCCGGCGGCCGCGTCTCGATCCCCGGCGTCTATGGCGGGATGACCGACAAATTCCCGCTCGGCGCGCTGATGGAAAAGGGCATCCAGATCCGCACCGGCCAGACGCATGTCCAGCGCTATTCTGAAAAGCTGCTGTCGATGATCGAGGACGGCTCGCTCGATACGACCTTCCTGATCAGCCATCGCCTGCCGCTCGAGCAGGGCGCAGAGGGCTATCGCAATTTTCACGACTGTCAGAACGAATGGACGAAGGTCGTGCTGAAACCCGGGGGCCCTTTGCCGGTCCGTCCCGGTTCAACCAGTGCAAAGGAGCGCGCAGCATGAGTCGCAAAATCGAAAAACTCGAAGGCCTGGTCGTCGTCACTGGCGGATCGAGCGGCATCGGCCTCGAACTCGCCAAGCTCGCCGCCGCCGATGGATGTCAGCTCATCCTTGCGGCCGATACCAGCCTCGAGCGTGCCGCGCAGGAGGTGCGCGAAGCCGGCGCCACCGGCGTCGAGACGCTGGAGGTCGACCTCGCCACCCGCGAGGGCGCGGAGAAATTGATCGCGCTCGTCGAGGGGCGCGAGGTCGCCGCGCTGTTCGCCAATGCCGGCCACGGGGGCGGCGGCGCTTTTCTGGATCAGGATTGGGACGAAGCGCGGCACATCGTCGAAACGAACGTGACCGCCACCCTGTGGCTGATCCAGCGCATCGGCCGCGAGATGCGCCGCCGCGACCGCGGACATATCCTCGTTACCGGGTCGCTCGCCGGCGAGCTGCCCGGCGCATTCCAGCTGGTCTATAATTCGTCGAAAGCCTTCCTCAACGACTTCTGCGCGGGGCTGCGCAACGAATTGAAGGACAGCGGCGTGGTGGTCAGCTGTCTGATGCCCGGCGCCACCGAGACCGAATTTTTCGAGCGTGCGCATATGGAGGATACGAAGGTAGGCCAGCAGGACAAGGCCGACCCGGCCAAGGTCGCGTGGGACGGCTACAGCGCCTTGCTGCGCGACGACGATTCGGTCGTCAGCGGCTTCATGAACAAGGTGCAGGCCCTGTTCGCGGACATACTTCCCGATCCGATCGTCGCCCAGATGCACCGCCGCATGGCGGAGCCGTCGCGCGCCGAACCTGCCCATCCCGCCTGACGGGGTCCCCTCTCCCTCCTCGAATGGCGGGAGCCCCCGGTGAATGTCGCGGAAACCGTTCGCCGGGGGCTTCAGCGGCGCAGACCCTTTCAGCGGCTGCGCCATCAGCAAACCATCCGATCCGCATGACAAGGAGTTTCAACATGGTCCGCTATGAAGATCGAACGCCGCTTTGGGACTACAGCGATAATGGCAACCTCGACCGGCGAAGCGACTATGCCTCGCGCCGCGACCGCGCGCGCCGCGCCGCCGAGGCCGGCGCCTATGCCGACGAGCCGCACTATGGGCCCGCCTATCCGCGCCGGGACGGCTATCCCGACTCCCGCCGCGACGATCGCGGCTGGGCGGACGCGGACGAACGCGGCCGCTGGGGCGCCTATCCGGAGCCGGCCTATCCTCCACTTGCGGGATATGATCCCTATGACTTCGGCTATCCGCGATCGGTTCGCGGGGGTCGCGGATCGGGGCGCGACGACGAGCGCGGCTTTTTCGATCGGGCGGGCGACGAAGTCATGTCGTGGTTCGGCGATCGCGATGCGGAGCGCCGCCGCGAACGCGACCATCGCGGGCGCGGCCCGAGGAATTACACCCGGTCCGACGAACGCATTCGCGAGGACGTCAACGACCGGCTCACCGACGATGCGCTGCTCGACGCGTCGGATGTCGAGGTCGCGATCGAAGACGGCGAGGTCGTGCTGGCCGGCGAGGTGGACGACCGGTTCGCCAAGCGCCGCGCCGAGGATTGCGCCGAAAGTGTTGCCGGCGTGCGTCACGTCCAGAACAATCTGCGGTACCGGCCGCCCGGAGACGCGGCCGCGGGCTGACGCGCGCGCTTCGCGTGGGAGCGCCGCGGGGCGAGAGGCAGGCCGCGCCGTTGCCGCATTCCATTTCCGATCGATAATCGGCTGAACAGCAGGGGCGAAGGATCATGAACCACATCGACGCGGTACATGCCGGCCTGCTGCTCGGTACCGCGATCCTGGTCGCGTTGCTTTCAAAGCGGCTTCGCATTCCCTATGCCGTCGGCCTGATGGCGGCAGGAGCGTTGCTGGCGCTGTTCCGCGTCGATTTCGGGCTGGTCCTTTCGGCCGACCTGATCCTGATGGCCTTTCTGCCCGCGCTGATCTTTCAAGGGGCGATCGGCATCGACTGGAAGGCGGCGCGCAAGCTGGCTCCCGCCGTGGTGATCGTCGCTGCCGGTGCCATTCTGGTGACGATGGCGGTGACCGCGGCGGGGCTGATCTGGATCCTCGGCTTTTCGCCCAGCGTCGCCTTTCTCTTCGGCGCGCTGATCGCGGCCACGGATCCCGTCGCGGTGCTGGCGATCTTTTCGGACAGCAAGGTGCCCGAGCGAATTCGCCTGATGCTCGAGGGCGAAAGCCTGATCAACGATGGCCTGGGCGCGACGCTGTTCATTCTCATGCTCGGCTGGTCGGAGGGCCACGCCGCGGGACCGGGCATGGCGTCGTGGACGATCGCCAAGTCGATCGTCGGCGGTGTCGGCTGCGGGGCGGCGGGGGCCGTCCTCGCGCATATCGTTGCCGGACGGACGCGCGACGACATCATCGAGATCGCGATCAGCATTTTCGCCGCCTATGGGTCGTACATGCTCGCCGACAGTTTCGGCGCGTCGGGCATTCTCGCGGCGCTGACCGCAGGGCTGATGCTGTGCAACTTCACGCTGGCGCCCGGGATCACCTCCGAAGGCAAGGAAGCGCTCGCATCTTTTTGGCGCTTCGCCGCCTTCGTCGCCAATACGTTGATCTTCCTGCTGATCGGCGCGGGCGAGGCCAATTTGTTCGAGGTCGAATTGTTCGACGAAGCGCTGATCGCCTTCGGGCTGGTGCTCGCAGGACGCGCGGCGGCGATTTATTGCGCGGCGCGCGTGCTCCCGCCCGTCAAACGCGCGCTGCGCGGCGGCGGGCAGCATGTCGCCGTCTGGGGCGGGCTGCGCGGCGCGATGCCGCTCGCGCTCGCGCTCAGCATTCCGCCCTCCGAACCCTATCGCGACATGTTGCTGACGATCACCTTTGGCGTGGTGGCCATGTCGATGCTCGGTCAGGCGCTGACTCTGCCGCTGCTGCTGCGCAGGATCGACTTCGGTTCGGACGAGCCCGCGTGAGATTTTTTGCGCCCGGGCTGTTGAGGTCCGTCAGCGGCTCGCGCCCTTGTGGTCGGCGCGCGTCCGGGTGACGGGCTGAATCTTGTCCTTCTTGTCGACGCCCGTGGGTTCGGGATCGCCGCCGTCGGCGCGGCGTTCCTCGTCGCGCTTGCCGACGGTCCGGGCGAGATTGCCGCCCGACGATCCTGCCTGCGCGGGCTTGGGGTAGTCGGGCAGCAGGTCGCCGTCGTCGTGGCGCGCATTTCGGTTCTCGGTCATAATGCTCTCCTTTGTCGTGGGCTGTGCGATCAACTCATCGGCGGTCGAACGACCGTCGGGCCAAGATTGCTGAGGACATCGTCGGCGGAAAAGGCGCGCGGATCGTCGGCTGGCGCGTGGCCCCGGTGCATGACGATTTCGGCGGTCGCTTCGTAGCGGTCGATTTGCCGTACATCGACGGTATCGCCGAAAAAAAGGTCGCCGTCCCACGGGCTCCAATAGCGCCAGCCGAAGCCGGGATTGTAATAGCTCCAGCTCGGCCCCCACCAACCGTAGATGCCGTCGCCGAACGGTCGATCGACCACGATGCGTCCGCGATTCTCGGTGTCGCGATAGACGGCCTCGAACCAGTCATAGCCTTGCTCGCGCGTCAATTCGGCAGCGCGGTAGAGAAGATAGGTTTCGACCGTGTCGCGCGACGTCATGCTGTTGCCGGTGAAGCCGACGCGAAAGCGATTGGTCGCGATCTGCGTGCTCGCGTAGCCGCCCTGGCTGTCGGACGCGCTGCGAAGCGGCTGATAAGGGGTCGGGGTGGCGCAGGACGCCAGCGTTGCAGCGGCCAGGAGGGTTGCTGCAAGATGGAATTTTGCCATGTTCGCCTTCCTTTCGGTTGCGTGGCGGCCGCGCGCGAAGATCGATGCTGCGGAACGCGCGGCAGCGTACAGGATGCGCGGCTCGGGCTCTCTTTTCTGCAACCGGCGAAATGCGCGCGATGTTCCAACGGCGCAGAGGCAATTCGGCGGTCGTATCACCTAGGTTGGAATCGGCGTCGCCGCGGTCCGGCTCCCTCGCACCAGGCGCTCGCCCAGATAGCGTTCGTCGAAATCGGCCGCGGCCGCCAGCCCCTGCATATCCTCGATCGTGACGCTCTTGACGTTGCAGCGGATCAGGCCGGCCCGATTCAGCTTTTGCAGAACCCGGTTGACGTGGACCGCGGTCAGCCCTGTAGCATCGGCCAATTGCCCCTGCGTCATCGGAACGTCGAATGTCCCGTCGTCGCCGTCCTCCACCGTGCGCAGGCGCAGGGCAAATTCGCACAAAAGATGCGCGACGCGCGCCTGGGCGTCGCGGCGACCGATATTGGCGATCCATTCGCCGAAGATGCTCGCTTCGATAGCGGTTTGGCGCCAGAGCGCGCGTTCGATACGCGGGTGTTGCGCCAGCAAATGATGCAGCGCGGTCGAGGAGATGCTCGCCAGCCTTCCCGGGGTGAGCATCTGGATGTCCTGCGCGGTGCCCGGATGAATCAGGCTGGCGGTGTTGAGGAAATCCCCCGGCATATGAACCGACAGAATCTGGCGCGATCCGTCGCGTAGAACTTTACTGCTGTATGCGAAGCCGGTGACGATCGCGAAACAATCGTGCGGGGCGGCATCCTCGCGTTCGATCGCTTCGCCGGCCTCGACCGGACGCGACCGGAAGGGCAGGGCAAAAAAGGCGTCCCGGTCGCCTTCGGACAGGTCCGAAGCCCGGTTCAGCGTGGTCCATATCTGGTCAAGATATCCGGTACCAAACACAAACAATCTCCCAGTGTCAGGAAACCGCTATCGGGCTCAACCGTTCCGAAACCATTTTCGCCGTGCCGCTTTCCACCCTCATCTACATCAGCGACAACCGCCTTTCGCCGCCATCGCAGGGCGAAGCGGTCGCCGCGATCGCGGCGCAACAGCCGAGCCGCCCAGATCATTGGCGCGCTCATGTTCACCGAACGGCATTTCGTCCGGTTTCTCGAGGGACCCGACGGCGCGATCGAAACGCTCCTCGACCGCCTGCCGGGCGACTCCCGCCACGCCCGTCTGCGTATGTTGCACACGGGGCCGGCGCACGAGCGCCCCGCTATGCTATGATCGCATAGCTGGGGATCAGGAAAGCGCTCGCGACGAGCAACGCCGCCAGGCCCAGAATTGCGAGCAGCACGCCGCGCGACTGCAGTCGCTGGTGCCGATGGGCGTAAAGTGCCAGCAGGGCGACAAGAACGGCGCAGGCGGCACCCAAGGTAAGGAGCGGAAGGTTGCCAAGTCGTGCAATCATGAAGAGTCTCCTCGATCAAGCAACGACCGGCGCGCGCCGTGGCTCCCGGCGGAAGTTTTGACCTGGATCAGGATTGGCTACGGAACGGGCGAGTACGCGCCGATATATCCCGGGGTGCCTGGACTGACGCCAATGACTTGGAGCACAAGGTGGACCAGATTCTCTCCGACTATCGGGGGGCGCAGCCGGACCGCGAAGAATGCGGATCTTGCGCTGCAGCGGGGCGAAGGGATCGGCGACGGCTGGTTGCGAAGCGTTCGCTCAGTGTTGGCTTTCGGGCAGGTGGACGGTGAGGCCTTCGAGTGTTTCCTCGACCGTGATCTGACAGGCCAGCCGCGAGCGCTCGGTCACATCGGCGGCCAGTTCGAGCATGTCGATTTCGGTTGCTGTCCGCTCGCCGAGCTTGGCCAGCCACGCTTCATCGACATATATGTGGCAGGTCGCGCATGCGCAGACGCCGCCGCAATCGCCATCGATCCCGGAAACATTGTTGTTGATGGCGGTCTCCATCAGCGAGAAACCGTCCTCGGCTTCGACCTCGTGCGACGAGCCATCGTGCTGGATAAAGGTAACGCGTGTCATCGATCGTCCTTCCGTATTTTCCTGACTGCTGTCCGCGAGTGATTGCGCTCCATGCGGACGGAACCTCGTTTGGCCGGTCGGGGCACTCCTGTGAGGAATGCAAGCCGTGCGCGTACGGCCGCTACGACCGCGCCTCCACGGCCAGACGGCGCCCCATCACGATGAAGGCGGCGAGGCTGATGGCGGTTGCTGCGGCAAAAAGCCCATAGAGCGGGGTATAACCATCGGCTCCCGCCAGGAGCGCGCCGGCAACGACGGGGCCTAGCGCGCCGCCGACGGCAAGCGCGGCCGGCATGAGCACCGCAACATTGCCGCGTTCATCGGCCGACGCGATCATCCCCATCTGATAAGCGAGCGGGAAGTTCCACAGGCCGCCCGTGAGCACGACACCGATGAGATAGGGGCTGAAATCGCGCCCCCACTCGAAAGCTGCCACGCCGACGATGGCGAGCAGCATGCCGGTTGCGAGAGGCTTTATGCGCCCGAACTTGTCGCCGAGCAGTGCTGCCGTCAGCTCCGCCACGCCGCTGACGACCAAGGTGGTCGTCAGGACGCTTTCCGCGGCATCGGCGTCGACGCCAAAGGTCGGCGCGAGCTGCGAAACGAAAGCCCATAGCGCGGCCAGGCCGGAGAAGGAGACGAAGAGCGCGGCCAGGCCGAGCCATGGCGTCAGATTGCGCGGTGCCCGGACAGAGCCCCCCGCGCGCCGGACCATGGCAAATCGCTTCTCCGGAGGCAGCACCGTCCGCCCGGACGGAAAGGCGACAAGACCCATCAGCGCAGCCGTGCCCGAGAGGCCGGCGAGCATCAGCATCGATGCGGAAAAATCGGTTCGGGTGGTTGCGAAGGCCGATAGCGCCAGAAGCCCGACGATCGCCAAAGCCACCTCGCCCGTGAGCTTCACGCCGAAGGCGCGGTCGGGCCGATGATGTTCGGAGACCACGGCAATGCAGATGGTGTACAGCGTACCCAGGCTGGCGCCAGCAAGCCCCAGCGATACCAATAACGTCGGGAACGACGTGGCGAACGCGCTGCTGGCAAGGCCGACGACCGACAGCAGGGCCGCTATCGCGCCGACGAGGCGCCAGCTGAAGCGGTCGATCCACAGGTTCGAGGTTGTCGCGACGACGGCAAACCCGCCAAGATAGCTGGAACCGACGGCACCGACCTGGTCGTCGGTCAACGAAAATTGACTTGCGGCCAAGGCGAGGATGGTCGGCATCAGGTTGAAGAGAAGAGCGCCCGCGGCCGACACGAGGGTCGCCGAGGCGAGCACCTTCGCGGACTGTCGGTACGGCCTCGGCGGCTCGACCTGCCGTCGAACCTTTGCGCTGCCGGGGCGGGCCGGCAGCGCGTCCGACGCTGGAATACGGACGGGGAGGCTCTGGTATCCCTTGACGAAGGGGGTGGCCGGCCGGGCAGGCTCGCCCATGACCTCGATCGTCGGGTAGCGCTTCAGTATTTCTTCCCAGACGATGCGCAGCTGCATTTCGGCGAGGCGGTTGCCGACGCAGCGATGGATGCCGAAACCGAACGACAGGTGCTGGCGCGGCCGCTGGCGATCGATGATATAATCGTTCGGACGATCGATCACCGTGTCGTCGCGGTTTCCGGACACATACCACATCACGACCTTGTCGCCTTTCGCGATATGCTTGCCGCCAAGCTCGGTGTCGCAGGTCGCGGTGCGCCGCATGTGTGCGAGCGGCGTTTGCCAGCGAATGGTCTCCGACACCATCGAGGGGATGAGCTCGGGACGCTCGCGCAGTTTCTGATACTGATCGGGGTTCTGGTTCAGTGCCAGGACGCTGCCCGTCATGGTGTTGCGGGTGGTGTCATTCCCGCCGACGATCAGGAGGATGATGTTTCCCAGATATTCCTTGGGCGTCATGTGCCGGGTCGATTCGCCGTGCGCCAGCATCGAAATCAGGTCCGAGGAAGGTTCGGCGTTGACGCGCTCGTTCCACAGGCGAACGAAATATTCGAGACACTCCGCGAGGATCGCATTCTGCTCGTCGACCGATTCGACGATCGCCCCCGGAGCCGGCAGCGTCGTCGCGATATCGGACCAATAGGTGAGCTTGTGCCGGTCCTCGAAAGGAAAGTCGAACAGGGTCGCGAGCATCTGGGTGGTAAGTTCGATCGATACCCGTTCGACCCAGTCGAAGGTTTCGCCAACGGGTAGCTCATCAAGAATGGTCGCCGCTCGTGACCGGATCAGCTCTTCCATCTTCGCGAGATTTCCCGGGCCGACGATGGGCGCGACAACCTTGCGCTGATGATCGTGCTTGGGCGGATCCATCGCGATGAACATGGGAAGCGCATCTTTGGGATCGTCGTCGAGGATCGTGATGCCGCCAAGCGCGATGTCCGATGAAAAAACGGTGTGGTTGGTGTCGACGGCCATGATGTCGTCGAATTTGGTCACCGACCAATAGGGGCCGAACTGGCTCTTCCGGCAATAGTGGACGGGATCTTCGGCGCGCAGCCGTTCGAAATAGGGCCAATGGCTGTCCGTCCGCCACAGTTCGGGATTGCTGACGTCGATATCTTCGAGAGCGATCGTGGCGGCGTTATGGCTCGCCTGCGCTGCAGCCTCATACTTCATTGGCACTCTCTCTCCGTCATGCGTGTGCGATGGTGTGCTAGGTCATTCGACCTAATGAGGTTTAGGACATATGACCTAGACTGTCAATATGGATTGCTGTACGGCCCTCTCATGGCAACGAACGAAGAGCACCACCCGCGTAGCGAACGGCGCCAGGCGGCGTCGCGGCGGCGAGAAGCGGCGACGGCGGCCGCGGACGTGAAATCGGTGACCGAGCGCGTCCTGGACAGCGCCGAAAAGGTCTTGCTACGCCACGGCTATGCCGGCTTTTCGACCCGGCGCGTTGCGCAAGAGGCGGAAATCGCCCTCGGGAACCTGACCTATCACTTCCCTACCAAGGCCGAGCTGGTGCGCGCGCTGATCGATCGGCTGATGACGAAATATCTCGAATATTTCGAAGACGTCCTGCGGACGCCGGGTCAGGGTCTGGAGGCCTTGGTGCGCTGGCTTCTGGAGGAGGCTCCCGACGAAGAATCGATGCGCCTGTTTCGCGAGATTTGGGCGATGGCGCTTCATGACGACATCGTGCGCCAATCGATCGACGATTTTTATGACCGATTGATGGGCCGGGTCACCGATACCCTGATTGCGACACACCCTGCCGCCGATCCGCGTGACATCAGTGACCTCGTTCACGTCATCGCAGCGGTGTCGGAGGGCAGCACGGTGATCTATGGGACAAGGCGCGAGCGGGTCACGCCGCACCGGCGAATGGTCGATCTCGCCATGCGGATGCTCGCGACGATCGCGCCCGAACTCGGGCCCGACGGGGAAGAGGTCTTGCCGGGCACCGAAGCTGCGGACCGGGGCAGGCGGCAGGGCGCGCCCTGACCCGGGTGCTCCGGCCCCTGGCCTTGCTCACGATATTGGCGCGGCGAGCTTGCGTCCTGGAGGAGACTATATCTTGCGCGAACAGCATTCGGCTTGGCCCGATTTCGACGTGTCGGTTCTTGGGCTCGGCGCGATGGGAACCATTATCGCGCGGACTCTCGCCGAAAGGGGAAAGCGCGTCGCGGTCTGGAACCGGTCGCCGGGCAAGGCGGAAGCGCTGCGTGCGGAGGGCGTCGGCATCTGCGCGACCGCCGAAGACGCGCTGCGAGCCAGCCCGGTATCGATATTGGTGCTGCTTAACAGCGAAGCGGCCTATGACACGCTTGATACGATGCGCGCTTCGGGGGCGCTCGCCGGGCGCACGATCGTCAACTACAGCTCGGGCAGCGCGGAAGAAGGCCAGCGGTTGCACGAGCTGATCGCCGGGGCAGGGGGCCGCTTCGTCAAGGGAACGATCATGGCCTACCCCCGCAACATCGGCCATCCCGAAAGCTATTGTATCCATGCAGGCGATCTTGAGGCTTTCGAGGATCATCGCGAGATCCTGACGCTCCTCGCCGGTCACCCGATCTTCCTTCCCTGGAAGGAATCCTATGCCCTTGCGACCGCAATCAACGCCCAGACGTTCACGGCCATGCTGTCCTTCTTCGAAGTGGCTGGTGCGGCCCATCGCATGGGTCTGCCCATCGGCACCATGGCCCGGCAGATCAACGACGCGGCACGTTTCTTTGCGGCCGACGCGATCGAGGACGCCATTCGCCGCTTCGAGGGCGCAGGCTTTGCCGGCGACCAGGCAACGATCGACGTTCATCAGGCCGGCTTTGCCTATATCAGGGATTATATGCGGTCGCAGGGCGCGGCGACGCCGATCTTCGATGCGATCTGCGATGTGGTCCGCCAGGCGCAGCGGGCTGGCCATGGGCCGGCAGACATAGCGGCGACCGCGAAAATCTTCGCGCCCGACGCTTTCGCTGAATAGGCGGTGCTCCGCTTCGCGTTTGGCGGAGATGCAGGGAGCAATTTGACGTCTGCAAAAGCGCGCGAGCGCGCAAATCTTTCCTGCGATGGCTTCGATTGGCGGGCCGGCTTCCTTTGGTTCGGCGCCTTCTGGATTGACGATTAATATCTGGCATAGCTTGTCGCGCCCGCGCGCGTCGCTCCCCGATCCTGGCTCGGCGGTAAGGCCCGACGCGTTCGGGATTGCCCGAAAAAGTTCCGGATGTCGTTCCAGACGGAAGCCCGTCCGGCAATTCATCGGAGATCGAAAAATTTCAATTTAACCGATAATAATCGACTACTGGGTCACGCTGTGATATCTGCGGTGCGGATGATTCGACGAGAGGGTGCAGCAGTGAGCGCAGGCGTCCAGCGCAGAGGCAGTCGACCGAGGCGAGGGCGATGAAAGTCGCGATCCTGGGCGGCGGCGTCATCGGCGTGACGACCGCCTATTATCTTTCGCTGGCGGGTCACGAAGTGACGCTGGTCGAGCGGCAGCCTTCGTCGGGCCTTGAGACCAGTTCGGGCAACGCGGGTATGATATCGCCGGGCTATGCCTCGCCCTGGGCTGCGCCCGGCGTACCGCGAAAGGCGCTCAAATGGCTCTTCATGGAACATGCGCCGCTGATTTTGAAACCGCGCTTCGACTGCGCGATGCTATCCTGGCTCGCTGCCCTTCTCGGCAATTGTACGGTGCGGCGCTATGCCGAGAACAAGGGGCGCATGGTCCGGCTCGCCGAATATAGCCGCGATCAGCTTCGAACCGTCCGAGGGGCGACGGGTATCGCCTATGACGAACGCATGCGGGGCACGCTGCAGCTGTTTCGCACTCAGGCAGAACTGGACGGTATAGCGAAGGATATCGAGGTACTGGCACGGGATGGCGTGCCGTTCGAGGTGCTCGACCGGCGCGGCTGCGAAGCGGCGGAGCCCGGCCTCGCGCACTCGGCGGCGGACATCGCGGGGGGACTGCGATTGCCGGCGGATGAAACCGGCGACTGCTACAAGTTCACCGCTGCCTTGACCGACATCGCGCGCGCGCAGGGGACGGATTTCCGCTTTGGGGAGAACGTCGAGCGGCTGGCAGGCGGCGCCCACGGGATCGAAGCCGCCATCACCGACAAGGGGGTTGTCACAGCCGACGCCTTTGTTGTGGCATTGGGCAGCTATTCGCCTGGTCTGGTGCGCAGCCTCGGTCTCCGGCTGCCGGTCTATCCGGTCAAAGGCTATTCGATCACCGTGCCGATCGTGGACCCCGCGCGCGCGCCGGTGTCGACGCTTCTCGACGAAAGCTACAAAATCGCGATCACGCGGCTGGGCGACCGCATCCGGGTCGGCGGTATGGCCGAAGTCTCCGGCTTCAACGCCGTCCTTCCCGACCGTCGCCGCCGGACGCTCGAATACTCGCTTTCGGGGCTGTTCCCCGAGGCGGGGGACATTGGGAGCGCAAGCTTTTGGTCGGGCCTCAGGCCCATGACGCCGGATAGCACGCCCGTGGTGGGGCCGACCCCTGTTCCCAATCTCTTCCTCAACACCGGCCATGGAACGCTGGGATGGACGATGGCATGCGGTTCGGCGCGCGTGATCAGCGATATGATCAGCGGTGTGCGCCCTGAAATTGAAACGCGCGATCTCGGAATTATGCGCTACGGCGCGTGAGGTGAGACCCGGCGCCCGGCAGGCGAAAGGAAGATGGCGATGGCGATCAAGCGGATCGATACGGGACCGCGCATGAGCGGAGCGGTGGTTCACAATGGCGTGGTGTATCTGTCGGGGCAAGTCGGCACGCCCGGCGCGAGCGTCGGCGATCAGACCCGCGAGATTCTTGGTGAAATCGAGCGCCTCCTGGCCGCGGCGGGCACCGACAAAACGCGGCTGCTCAGCGCCACCATCTGGCTTGCCGACATCGCCGACTTCGACGAAATGAACCGGGCATGGGACGCATGGGTTCCCAAGGGGCAGGCTCCAGCCCGGGCAACGGGCGAATCCCGGCTTGCGGCCCCGGGATACAAGGTCGAGATTATTGCTCTGGCGGCAATCTGATCATCTGGTGCGGGCGGCGCGAACGCGCCGGAAGCGCCGATTCCTGGCCGCCGATCGACGGACCGGCGCCCGTGGCTGACGTCCGGATCGGGACGGCGACCGATCCGCAACCGGTCCCGGGCGCAACTCTTTCGGCCAGGCTGGCGGGCTGCGGCTGGGCGCATCAGAGTCCGAGGGAGATGAACGCCCTGCTCGGCGCTTCCGGGCGCGCCTGGCGGCATTTTGCCTCCGGGTGGAACGCTATGCCCGTCGATACCTATATGGCGGATGGCGGCGCTTATCGACGACGACGCTACGGGGTTTTCGAGATCGGCTCCCGGTCCATCGCCGCCGCCGGCGCGCAACCCCACTATCAAAGCCGCGTTCACAACCGGCTGAACGGCGGGGTCGAGCGATGGTTCGCCGGGCTCGCGGCCGAGGTCGCAGAGAGCATGATACTTCGGCGCATTCTCGAATGCTGCCGCGAAACCTACGCGCCGCTGGTTCCGACCGTCAGACGCTGGCGCGCCGAAGTTCATCAGTTTCGCATCGAGGCGGGGCCGTGCAGTGCCGGTCATCCTACTCCCGAGGGTCGCCACCGCGACGGGGTCATCGCGGGCTTCGTCCTGCTGGTGGCGCGGGCAGGTGTTGTCGGCGGCGTGACGCGCCTCTGGTCCCTTGAGGGCGGCGCATTGGCGAGCTTCACGATGGCGGCGCCGGGGGAGGCCCTCTTCTTCGATGACCGCAAACTGCTCCACGACGTGTCGCCGGTGCATGCAGCAGCAGATGGAGTCTCGGGCCACCGTGATGTCCTCGTCGTCACCTTCGCCGCGATGTCGTGATTATGGAAGGCTCGGCATCGGATGTCAGCGGCCATTTGTCGATATATATTTCTTATAAATGCCCCACCATGGCAGAATGTGCCACTCCGGTTTGAGGCCGCGGAGCTCGTCATAACCGTTGTTCGCGATGCGGCCTCCGGATGTTAAAGCCTGTTGCGGGCGCGTGCGATCGAATCTCGTTGTTGGGAATAGTTATTTTTCAACGGCTTCGATACAGCGCGACGCCTCGTCCATGATGAACGCAATGGGCGCGAGGCGCGGGGGCGGCGGCCTTGGATGGCGCTAGAACTCTCATCGCGCCGACGGCAGGGCCACAAATAATCGATGTTTATTGATTAACTCTTGACATGGGGATCAAGATGACGGAGCCTTGGGACCAGACGCGGATCGCCCGGCGACCGCGAGCTTCGGTGCGCATCGGCGCAGGCAGCGATGGGAGCAGGACATGTATTCAATGGAAGCGGTGCTGGGCGCGCACCAAAAGCGCAGCGCGGAGCTCGAGGCGAGCGCCAATCCCCTCGCGGGGGGTGTCGCCTGGATCGAAGGCGAACTTTATCCGCTCGCCGAAGCGCGCATCCCTATTCTCGATCAGGGCTTCTTGCGGTCGGACCTGACTTACGACGTCCCGGCCGTATGGGACGGGCGCTTTTTCCGGCTCGATGACCATATCGAGCGGCTGGAAGCCAGCTGTGAGAAGATGCGTCTGCGCATGCCGATGGATCGCGCCGCGGTCCGCGAGACGCTCGTCGAGATGGTCGCGAAGAGCGGTATCCGCGATGCCTATGTCGAGCTTATCGTGACGCGCGGCCTCAAATTCATCCGCGACTATCAGTCCTATGAGAATAATCTCTACCTGATGGTCATGCCCTATGTCTGGGCCATGCCGCCCGCCATGCAGATGACCGGCGGTCCCGCGGTCGTCACGCGGACCGTGCGGCGAACACCGCCCGGCGCCATGGACCCGACGATCAAGAATCTCCAGTGGGGCGACTTCGTGCGCGGCTGGCTCGAAGCGATGGATCGCGGCGCCGTCTATTCGCTCCTCCCCGATGGCGACGGCAACATCACCGAGGGCGGCGGCTACAACGTCTGCGTGATCAAGGATGGTGTGCTGTCGACGCCCTCGCGCGGCGTGCTCGAAGGCGTTACGCGCAAGACGGTCCTCGAAGTCGCTGCGGCGAAGGGATACAAGACCGTGGTCGATTTCGTGCCCGTCGACGATCTTTATCACGCCGACGAGATATTCATCTGCACGACCGCGGGCGGGGTGATGCCGATCACCGAACTCGACGGCACGAAGGTCGGAGGCGGTCAGGTCGGCCCGATCACCCGCGAGATCTGGGAAGGCTATTGGGAAGCGCATTATGATCCGAAATACAGCTTCGCGATCGACTATCCCTGAATCGGGGAGTTGAATCGCAACCCGCCAGTCTGACAGCCTCGCTTCGGTCCGACCGGGCGGGGCTGTTCGGTTTTGGGGGCGAAAGAGCCAACCACAAAGGCGACGAGGGGTTGACGAGATGAGAAGCGCGGTCACGGAAAGCGAGCAGCCGCGAAGAGCACGGCCCACGCACTTGTTTTACGGATGGCGCATCGTCCTCGCACTCTTTCTCTGCACCCTCGCCCTGTTCGGGGTGAGCATCTATTCGTTCATCGTTCTCGCCCATCCGCTCGGTGTCGAATATGGCTGGTCCGCGACCCAGACCGGTGCCGCCGTGTCGGCGATGTGGTTTGCGGCGCCTGCGGCGCTTCTGTCGGGGCCGCTCATCAGGCGCTTCAATCCCTGGCACATCATCTTCGCCGGACTGCTGATTCAGGCCGCTGCTTTCGCGATGCTGCCGCTGATTTCCACCATCGAAGGCCTCTATGCGCTTCGTCTCGCGATGGGGATCGGGAAGGTGACCATGGTAACGGCGGTGCCGGTCGTCGCGACCATCTGGTTTTCGCGCCGCTTCGCGACGGCGATGGCGGTCATCTGGGCGGGCGGGTCCGCGGGCGGTTTCATCATGGCACCGATCACCGATGTCCTTTTGCAGGCCGTTGGATGGCGGATGGCCGCCGTCGTCATCGCAGCCGCGATGATCGCCCTCGTCGGCCTTATCGGTCTGCTTGCGCGAGGGCCGTCCTCGCCGGCGGCCCTGGGTCTCGGGCCCGACGGCGATCCGCCCTCGACGGGTCGTGATGAAGTCGCCGGAGCGACACCGGGCGAGGACGCGCCGCTCGAATGGCGCGCCGCGCTCGCGCACGTCCGGATTTCGGCTGCGCTACCGATGCTGCTTTCGGTCATCGGGATCGGGATGGCTTCGATTGCTGTTCTGACGCAGGAACAGCTCGTCCTCGAAAGCGCGGGCATCGCTTCCTCGCTCGCGGCGACATTCCTTGGTTTGACCGCGGTCGGCAGCCTTGCGGGTTCGGCGTCGATCGGCTTGCTGCTCGACCGGGTTTCGGCGCGCTGGAGCGGCTTGCTCATCGCCGCCGCGATCTATGCCGGCCTGATGGCGTTCGCAGGACTTCACGCAGGCGGGAGTGCAGCGCTTGCGCTCGTCGCGGCGGTCAGCTGCGGTTATGCCTTCGGGGCGGGGGAGGTTCTCTGGATTACGCTCACCAAGCGTCAATTCGGTACGGCCGCCTTCGCGACGACCTATGGCGGTTGGTATTTCGCCCTGCAGATCGGCTACGCTGCGGGGGGCGGCGTTGCGGGCTGGGGTTTCGAGCGCTTTGGGGCTGGGGGTTTCATCGGCCTTGTCGCCCTGATGTATCTTCCTGCCGCCCTGTTCAGCCTGACGCTCAAAGGCGCCCGCCTCAGGCCCGGAGAGGAAGGCTAGGCCCCCGTCACTCGGGCGCCAGCGCGATTCCGTTGGCGATCAGCTTCTCCCTCAGAGGGGCGAGATGCGCGCCATAACTCCGCCATATACCCGACGAACCGGTATAAATCCCCCCCCGCACCTGCGCTGCGCTGGCGGTCAGGGAAGGGGCGCTGTTCCGCGCTAGATCCAGCGCGCTGCCGTGCCACGCGAGGCCGCATCTTTCGGCGAGCGAAGCGGCGATCGTGGCGGGCTCGGCGACCAGACGTTCATAATCGACGCTGATGAGGCGCTCGCCGAAAAGTGCCGTCCAGTGACGCATCAGCCGATCATAGGCCGCATAATAGCGGGCGAGCTCGTCGAAATCGTAGCTGAAGGGATAGGCGCCGCCGAACAGCGTCCGGAACATCGCGAAACAGCTGTCGACCGGATCGCGCCGCACCCATATGATCGGCGCTAGCGGAAACGCCCGGAGAATCGCGCCGACATAGAGATAATTGAACGGAAGTTTCTCGATGATCGGACCCGGGTGTTCGTCCCCACCGGCAAGGACCTCATATTCTTTCGCAACCGCCGCGAAATCGGCGTTGGCAGCCTGTGCGAACACATCGCTTCCCGTCCGGGGTGCGTGACGAAGCAACGCAGAGGAAAAATTGTTCGTCTCGTTGTTCGAGCGGACCCCCTGCAACCCCCCAAGAATGCGTTCGGTGAGGGTCGTGCCCGACCGCGGCAGGCCGATGATGAAAATATGCCTCGCGCCGGCACCGCGGTCAGGCGTCGGGGGCGTGCTTCCGAAGGCTGCCGCGATGCGCCGCATCTTTTCCTCGTCCATCGCGACGTCGTAGCGCAGACTTTTCCGCCGGGCCCTGGCGCCCCGGGCGAAGGCGGCGAACGCTTCGTCGAATTGGCCGAGGTCGTGAAGTTCCTTCCCGAGCGCGTAGGAAAGAAACATCGCGTCGGGACCGTGCGGGTCGCGCGCGATCCGCGCGCGCAGATCCTCGAGATTGTTGTGCGCAGGCGTCGCCCGCGCCAGTTCGGATCGCAACAAAATGGCAGGGCGCATTCCGGAATCGATCGCAATCGCACGTTCGCAGGCTTCGAGGGCGCTCGACAGGCGCCCGAGACTGCGTTCGCTTGTCGCATAATTGTACCAGAACTGCGCGTCCGCAGGCTGTAATTCGGTGGCACGGCGATAGAGCTGATTGGAAAGCGAGTGGCGGTCGAGCTGCATCGCAAAAAAAGCGAGCGCATCGAGCGCATCGGCCGTTTCGGGTCCGCTGGCTACCGCCGCTTCAAGTGCGGTGATCGCGTCCTTGCGCCGTCCGAGTGCGACAAGTGCTTCGAGGTGAAGGCTGTGAACGGGGCCGAAGCGGGGGGCCCCATTTTTCCATGCGGAAAGATGAGGCAAGGCCGCCGCAGCCCGGCCGCTGCGGACGAGGTGAACCGCTTCATCCAATTCGCGCTTCGATGGCACCATGGCAGGTTTCCCGGATCGATCTGCAGCCGAAGATCAACTCTAACAGCGGCTGGAGCAAACTCAATTTAAATCGATTACGCCGTGGTGGATGGGCTGCGTCGGTTCGGCGGCTGACGTCGACGGCCCGCCGCCCATTCGAGCGCTGTCGCATTGGGAAATTGCAAGTCGCTTCGAGCGTCGGCGGGGCGGGGAGGGGGGTTCGAGGTGGAGCGGCGAATCGAAGGAAGCCGTGTCTTCAAGCAAGCCGATATGATTCGATATAAGGAGGGCCGATCGTCGATAATGAGGGCATCGCGCCGATGGGCGTCGAGGTCATATATTGGAGCAAATTATGATGATAATGATTTAAATATCAAAGATTTGTTGTGGGAAATTGCACCATGCAGGTCCGGGACTGCATCGTGGTGCGCCCCTCATCGCCTCCCTGCGATGCATCTTGTAAAGCCAACAAATATCGATTAATGATACTGTGAACGAGTGAATGCGGCGAAGTTCGCGGGCTCGGCGGAGGAGCGGCGGCGTCGGCTGGCGTCTGTCTCGACATGGGAGGAATATGAGATGCGATCCAAGCACATGCATGCGGCCCGGCTTCTGAGCGTTACAGCGCTGAGCGGCCTGCTGGTGTCGCTGGCAACCCGGCCCGCGCTGGCGCAAGACGCGGCCGCCGCGGAGGCGCCTGCGGCCGCCGAAAGCAGTTCCGGCAGCGACATCGTTGTGACGGCCAACCGCCGCCAGCAGGATGTGACGCAGATCCCCTATAATATTACTGCGGTGACCGCGGAATCGATCGAGCGTGCCGGGGTGGCGACGATCGAGGACCTGTCGCGTCAGGTTCCCAATCTGGTGGTGACCTCGAGCGGCAACCAGTTTCTCGGCGCGCAGCGCCAGATCATGCGAGGACTCAACGCGTCGGCCAACAACCGCAACGGCGTAGCGCTCGAACAGAACCCGGTCAGCACCTATCTGGGCAACGCCCCCTATGCCAATTACTTCCAGGTCGAGGACATCGAACGTGTCGAGGTTCTGCGCGGTCCTCAAGGGACGCTGTACGGCTCGGGCGCACTCGGCGGTACCATTCGCCTGATCCCGAACGAGCCCGCGCTCGGGCGCTTCGAAGGCCGCCTCAAAGTCAGCGCCGCCGACATCGCGCATTCCGGCGATTATGATTATGGATTTGGCGGCCTCGTCAACATTCCGATCGGTGAGACGCTGGCGGTCAGGATTTCGGCCGGCCATGACTATGAGGGCGGCTTCATCGATCAATATGGGCTGTTCGCGCGGGGCAGCGACGATCCGATCGGCAAGCCGATCCTCGCCGATCCCAGCCAGCCGCAAACGAGTGCAGCTTCTCTCTACAACATGGAGGATGCGAACACTTCGCGCGTGACGAACGTCCGCGGCGCGATCCGTTGGGAGCCGGTCGCCGAGTTCGACATCACGCTGGCGCACAATCTTTCGCGCATGACCGGGTACGGGCCATCGACCGATACCCCCGCTTATGATGGCGGTCCCGATCCGATCGCGCCGTCGGTCACCTATCCCGATACGGGGGAATATGAGGGCGTGGCGCGAGCCCGTCAGCCATTCGATCGCACGTCGAACATGACCACGCTCGACATGAGTTACGATATGGGTTTTGCGACCCTCTCGTCGACATCGAGCTATTTCAAGACCGATGGCGAAGTATGGGTGGACGGCACCTGGGGCAATCTCGGTCTGCCGCCGGCATACCTTCCCTATTACACCGGATCGCCAATCAACCCGCGCTACAATGCGATCTACCAATATACCGACGAGACGACGTCCAAGACGCAGGAGCTGCGCCTCGTTTCGAACGGCGACGGGCCGATCGATTATACGGTGGGCCTCTATTACCAGAACGAAAAGAGCGGGACGGCCTGGATCGGTCATGCGCCCGGGCAGCAGGCCTATAACCAGCTTCCCGGCGTGACGAATCCGGGCTTGGGTCCGCTAGGCCCCGAGGAAATCATCTTTTCGGTGTCCGGCGTCAATCGCTTCATCGAGAAGGCAGCATTCGGCGAAATCACCTGGCATGCCATCGAGGGGCTCGACCTGACCGGCGGTGTCCGGGTGTTCCAGCAGAAGCTGAAACGATCGGTCGACAATATTCTGCCCGTCTTCGGGATCGTCGAGAGCAGCACCAACTCGGCCAAATTCTCGGACGCGAAGTTCCGCTTCAACGCGACCTATGAATATACGCCGGGGCACCGCATCTATGCGACCTTCTCGCAGGGCTTCCGGCGCGGCGGAGCCAACGCCTTTGCCTTGACGGGTTTCATCCGCGAGCCGGCATCGCTGCTCAACTATGAACCCGACTCGGTCGACAATTACGAGATCGGTGTGAAGGGTCGCTTCGACAACGGCTGGCGCTACACCGCCGATGTCTTCCTTGCCAAATGGCACGATCCGCAGATCGGTGGTTTTACCGCCGTCAACTTCTGGCCCGCAGTGTTCAACGGCAAGGAAGCCGAGAGCAAGGGATTCGAGTTCGAGGTGTCGGGAAATATCACCGACGCGCTAAGCTTCCAGGGTGGCTATGCCTATACCAAGGCCACGCTGACCAAGGACTTCTGTGTGGCATCGGGTGACGGCACCGGAAATCCGGACGGAGACATTCCGTGCGCAATTATCGGCGTCAAGGGCACGCCCCTCCCGTCGGCCCCCAAGCATAGCGGGACCTTCTCGCTCAACTATGATCATGAGTTCAACGCCGAGGATTCGATCAGCGCCTCGTTCAATGGCAACTACAAGGGAAAATCGCGGATGAACCTGCCGACGGTGGGGCAGCGCTATCCGACGATTCCGTCCTATTGGCTGTTCAACGCCTATGTGGGGTGGACCCATGGTCCGGTGACCGCTTCGCTGTTCGCACGCAATCTGTTCGACAAGCGGGCGGTGTTTGCAGTGAACACCCGTATCACACCCTATGCGCCGATCGATCTCTATGAATCGGTCGGACGTCCGCGCACGATCGGCATCGAACTTGGATATAAATGGTAGCTCCGGATGGTAGCACTCCTTGGCCGGGACCATTGTCCCGGCCATTTTTTTGCCCATTTGCAGGCTGAACGACGTCGATAACGACAGTCCGGTGAACGAACTATGTCGCGGTTTTCCACTCGTCGATCGTGGGTCCAGAAGCCACAATGAAGATCACTCTTCTTTTAGATCCCCGCCATCGTCATCGAAAGGCAGTACGATCGTAGTGCCGAGCCGGGTGGCATCGCGGAGCAGCGCGCGCGGCTCGAGATAATCGGGTATGTAGAGCCGCGAATAGGCAATCGCCGCCTTCACCGACTCCTCGAAATATTCCTCGGTGATAGAGCCGTGCCGCCGGACCGAGATCTGCCAGACGCTATCCAGAATTCCGAGACGGATTTCGAACTTCTTTTCGGGCTCGCGAATGACGGGCATGTGGAAGATGCGATTGAGCCGATCATAGCTTGATGTCGAGAAGGACAGGGCCAGAACCTTGTCCACATTGTGCGCATCGACGCCACCATAGCCACCATAAATGATCTTCAGATAGGGAGGATGGCCGTTGTAAAACTCCATCGCGCGGCGCGCGTCGATCCGGTAGAGATCCTGCCAGCTGCCGATCTGCCGCGCTTCGATCGGAGTGCGGTGCATCTCCAGCACCTCTTCGCTGCAGCGCGATGCGAGCGCGACATAGGCCGCCTCCTTGGTGGGAAAGAAATGATAAACCGAAGCGGGGGGAACGCCGGCCCTCTCCGCGATCTGATAAAGGCCGATCTCGTCAGGCGCCTGTTCATGGAGTAGCTCGGCGGTCGCCTCGAGCAATGCCGCGTACCGAAGGATGCCGCGTCCCCGCGACGGCGCGCGCGGACTGGCGCCTCGCTTGCGGGTGGCTGCCGGTTTCGCGCTTGCCTTGCTAGTCGCCATTCGAAAGTCCCTGTTCTGTCCAGCCGCAGCCCGGGTCTAAATGAGTCGCAAAAGCTGGGCAACCTCCGAGCCATGACGCCGGCGCCGCCGCCCGCGCTCTCTGATCCATGCGCGGCGTTCCGAGGGGGCCGGTCATCCGGCGGGCCGCGGTCTGAGCACCTTGATCGTCCCCGAGAAGTTGAGGACCGGCGCACCTTCGACGTCGATGATGCCCCGCACGAAGATCAGGCTTCGACCCGCCTTGACCACATCGCCCCGGCACGTCAGCAAACAACCGGCTCCGGCGTTGCCGACGAACTCCGCCGCGAAGCTGACCGTGACGCAATCGAGGCCTGCCACCTGATCCATCGCGATCATGAACAGCGAATAATCCGCGAAGGTCATCAGCGCGCCGCCGTGCGCGCCGCCTCCCGCGTTCATATTCTTGGGCTCGAGCCGGAAGCCGGTTACGACGGTGCCGCCGCTCTCGCGCCGCGCATAAAAGGGACCGGTGAAATCTTCGAAGGGTTCCGGACCGGTCCAGCTCGACCAGTTCTTCCATGGTCCCGCCTCGATCGGCGGTCCCAGCTTTGCCGCTGCGGCATTTTCGTCCGCCAATCTGACCCTCCTTGCTTTCGCGCCTTCGCCATCGAATGTCGATGAAATTTGCCGTCATCTGGCTCAATTTGGCCCTTGTCATAGCTATTTGCCGAGGATAATCAATTTTAATTGATTTTCTTCTGGCGCTCGGACAGGCTGGGACGTCGCTTTTCAAGGAGTGCCCTGCTTGATCGAAACCGGCCCGGACCGACAGCGAACCCTGGATGCGCCTGCGGCGGTGGTCGCCGCCGCATATCTGAGCGGCCTCAACATGCTCGTCGTCAATCTGCAGCCGCTCATACTCGGCGCTCTGGCGGATTCCTACGGTCTCAGCGATCGGCAACTCGGCCACATCGGCGCAATTTTCATCGGGTTTTCCACCGCCTGCTTTGTATCGGGCCCGTTGTGGGTCCGGCGGGTCGACTGGCGCACGTTCAGTCGCTTGATGATCGTGCTGGCAAGTGCGGCGCTGATCGCGGGGGCGTTCGTCGCTGCGCCCGGCGTCATTCTTGCGCTTTTCGCGATCCTCGGACTTATCAAGGGCGGTCTCGGCATCCCCTCTTTTGCGAGCCTGGGTGACAGCAGCAATCCCGATCGCAACTATGGCGTGTCGGTGGGCTTCCAGGCGTTTCTGAGCGCCGCGGTGACCGCGCCGGCCGCCGCCTATGTCATCCCGCGCTTCGGTGTCTCCGGCCTCTTCCTGACAATCGCGGCGCTTGTCGCGAGCGGACTTGTCGCGTGCCGCTGGCTTCCTCGCGCCGGCGTCGATGGTCCGCGCCGCGCGGCAGAGGCGAAGGTGCCGCTCGCTCGGGTGGGGATACTCTCCTCCTCGGCCGTGGCTGCTTGGATTGCGCTTCTGGCAATCGCGGCTTTCACCGGCGGCATATTGGGCTTTTGGTATTTCATCGAGCGCATCGGCGTCGATCGCGGGGTAACGCATGCGATTATCGGCCTGACCCTGAGCCTGTGTTCGCTCGCGACGATCGGCACCGCGTCGATCGCGGCCTGGCTTGGGGGCCGGTTTCCCAGCCTGACGTTCGTCTGCGCCGGATCGTTGCTCATCCTTCTTGGCTTCGGATCGCTCCGCTTTCACGGCGACGCCGCCTATACCGGCGGCTCGCTGGCATTTGCGATGGGGTGGGGCCTCGCACAGCCGGCCTATTATGCGGTTATAAGAAAGGTGGATTCCACCCGGCGATTGTTCGTCGCTGCCCCGGCCGCGGGCGGCACTGCAGGCGTTGTCATCGGTATGGTCGCCGGGCCGATAATCGAAGCCGGGGGCTATGGCGCGATCACGATGGCAAGCGGCGCTCTGATCGTCGCCGGCGCGGTCGGCTTGGCGGCCGCGGACCTCTT